>CENP01033419.1_pt1 | contig 16366 bp, 13 predicted proteins | sample 361281 | NCBI WGS metagenome assembly CENP01 (sample SAMEA2591122, study PRJEB7988) | marine metagenome | biome: marine biome (ENVO:00000447); feature: deep chlorophyll maximum layer (ENVO:xxxxxxxx); material: saline water (ENVO:00002010), including plankton (ENVO:xxxxxxxx) | depth 70 m | reverse complement strand
ATTTGGAATGCATTAAAAGGACTGATTGCAGCTCCCAAATCACGTAGACCCTCAACTCTAATTCTTGCAATATAAGCCGCAGGACCTAAGGCCTCATGGTAGTTTAGCCCGTGATATGAAGGCGATGGAGAGGTGAATTCTGGGAATTTACCACTCGACCAATCAAAAGTGCCTGAGTCAATGATAACACCACCCATTGCCGTACCGTTTCCGTTTAGGTATTTGGTTAGGGAGTGAATAACTATGTTTACTCCGTACTCAATAGGCCTTAGTAGGGCAGGCGTAGCAACTGTGTTGTCCACCATAAAAGGAATCTTATGCTTCTTGGCTACTTCAGAAATGGCTGCCAAATCTAGGACATCCAGTTTTGGATTTCCTAAAGACTCTGCAAAAATAAGACGGGTGTTATCTTGTACAGCTGATTCAAAATTGGCAATATCGTTAGGATCAATAAAAGTTGTGGTAATGCCAAATCTTGGTAACATAGACTTAAGCATGTTATAAGAACCTCCGTATAAGCTGTTTGAAGAAACAATATGATCACCAGCTTTTAAAAATGTAAGGATTCCCGTAGATAGTGCTGCAGTTCCTGAGCAGGTAGCAACAGCAGCTATTCCACCTTCAAGTGCTGCCATACGCTGCTCTAGCACGTCGGTTGTTGGATTATTTAGTCGGGTATAAATATATCCGGGTTCTGCAAGAGCAAATAAGTTGGCAGCATGTTCTGCATTGTTAAAAACATAAGAAGTTGATTGGTACAAAGGCACCGCTCTTGTTCCTTGTGTTTTGGTTACATCATGACCTACGTGTAGGGCGTCGGTAGAAAAATTTGAATTACTCATATTATATTATTAAAGTTGATTCTTAAATGTTTGTACTAAATCGAGTTTTTCCCAAGTAAATAGTTCTACCTCACAGTCAATGCGACCGTTATAGGGTGACTCGAATGTTTTTTTTACGTTTATAGGCTTTCGACCCATATGCCCATAAGCAGCTGTCTCCTCATAGATGGGGTTTCGAAGTTTAAGTCTTTGCTCAATTCCAAAAGGGGATAAATCCACAAGCTCGGAAATTTTTTCTGCTATGCCAGCATCTGATTGTGTTGTTTTTGATGTTCCATAAGTATTAATAAATATGGAAGTTGGCGCTGCTACACCAATGGCATAACTTAATTGAACCAACACCTCATCACAAACCTCAGCAGCTACTAAATTTTTAGCAATATGTCTTGCGGCATAGGCAGCGCTTCTATCAACCTTAGATGGGTCTTTTCCGCTAAATGCACCTCCACCGTGTGCGCCTTTACCGCCATAAGTATCTACAATAATCTTACGGCCTGTAAGACCTGTGTCACCGTGAGGACCACCAATAACAAATTTTCCTGTTGGGTTAATGTGATAAACAATATCATCACCAAAAAGTGTCTGAATATTTGCTGGATATTTGGAAATAACTTCAGGAATAACTAATGTAATTAAATCCTTTCGGATCTTAGCCAACATAGCGTTGTCTTCATCAAAATCATCATGTTGGGTTGAAATAACAATGGTTTCCACTCGCAATGGCCTGTGGTCGTCCGAATATTTAAGTGTTACTTGTGACTTAGCATCTGGACGTAAATAGGGTATGGCTGTTTTATCTCTTCTAAAATCAGAAAGCACGCGCATGATTTTGTGGGAAATATCAAGCGCCAAGGGCATGTAGTTCTCTGTTTCGTTGGTGGCATAACCAAACATAATCCCTTGGTCTCCGGCTCCTTGTGAAGCTGGCTCTGCTCTATCAACACCTTGATTAATATCGGGGGATTGTTCGTGAATAAGTGAAATTACACCACAGGAGTTACCAGAAAATTGATAGGCGTCTTTATCATATCCAATGCGGTTAATGGTGCGTCGAGTTATAGACTGTATATCAAGGTAAGTTTTACTTTTTACCTCACCGGCTAAAACAGCCTGACCTGTAGTAACTAGAGTTTCACAAGCTACCTTACTATTGGGGTCAAATGCAATAAAATGATCTAGTAGCGCATCACTAATTTGATCTGCAACTTTATCAGGGTGGCCTTCACCTACTGACTCTGATGTAAAAAAGTAAGGCATATTCTTGCTTTTGAGGAGTATATAAACTGATTGCAGAAGTCAAAAGCAAGCTATTTTAGCAGTTTTTTTGAGAGGTTGCAATCAGTCAAATCCTTCCTCTGTTGATCACAAATATACAACAAGATTAAAATTTTCAAAGAAACTTTAGAAAAAACTTACAAAAACCCTAACATTAAATACACTCTAAATAAAATATTTGAGTGTAATGTAGATAAAACGCGGTTGAATCATGTACAGGGTAGTAGTTTGCGAGATCCCAGAAAAATTATCTCTATTGATGCTACTGTTGCCCAATACATTTTTTGCTAAAAGTCCAAACTCCCACTTGCTATCTTTTTTGTTGTAAAGTAAAGACATGGATAGGTCGTCGTATTTATTAAGAGAAGTACTCCCCAAGCGATAATCATAAAAACTGTAATCAGCCAAAAGTATAAAACCATTTAGAAAAGCTGCATCTAATCCAACAAAAGGACGCTCGGTAATATAGTAGCGAATCCTGTCTTCGTCTTTTGTGCGGTTATTATTATAGCTATAACCCAACTCAACATTAGGGGCAGCCCTAAAATTGGTTGAAATGGTTGCACTCGCAAACTGTGTAAAATAATTGAATTGGCGTAAATCGCCATTAACAACATTATAAGATTTGTTTTTATTAGCCTGAAGCGTAAAGCTCGTTTTAAGGTTGTTAAACCTTTTTTGAAGACGTGCATTTATGTTGATTCGTTCCTCTGCTTTTGGAGAGTTAAATGGTGAGGACTCACGATCAATCCCAGAAACAACATTTACCGTTTTAAAATTATCAAACTGTTTTCGGTAGTTCATGCGAATAAAGATATTCGTAAAATTGAACATATTGAAGTTGAAATAGTTTAAAGTGAAATTATGAAAATAGGCAGGCTTTAACGAGCTATTACCAAGATATAATCTGTTATAATTGCTAAAAGTATAGCTCTCACCCAGCCTACTCACATCGGAATACTGTAGTTGTGCTCGATAAGTAAAGCGCAGTGATTCCGATTTGCGAATCTGATAACGAATCCAAACATCTGGCAAAAGCCTTGTATCCTTGCTCGCATTAGGATTCATCTGTAGGGTTTTAATATCGTAGTTGTGCAAAGTAAAACCTGGATTGATTAGAAACTTCCCTAACTTTACTCTATAGCGAAGAGCAGTGTATGCATCTGAAAAATTATATTTAACATCATTAATCAAATTTGGTTCGTCAAAGATGGTAAGCGATCCATCAACAGTATTTCCCATACTAGAATTATAATCTTGCCTAACTTGGGTTGTACCAACCGTCAAATTTAAACTTGCAGTGTCGTTCAGCATATAATAATATTCCAGACGACCGTCGAGCTTATTGGTTTTTGTGAAACGATTTTGTTGTACTAAATAGCCTTCAGGTTGATATATTAAAGGAAATACATCTGGAAAAAGAATGCGTTCCTTTTGCAATTCAAAAAATGGATTTTCTTCCTGTAGCGTATGCTGTAGTTCAAGCGCAAAAATATGCTTCTCACTTAGTGTCAAATATGCATTTAAATTCTGACTCAATTGATTTGGTGTTTGCTCTCGTAGCGAACTTATTTCTTCTATTCTTGCTGCATTTGACGTTAAATCGCTGTATTCCGACTCATCTGCTTTTCGATAAAAAATATCATACTCAAATTGAAAATTAGGGTTTGCATTGTAAAGTGTACTAAACTTATATAGTTCTGATATACTTGACTGATCAAAATCATTGTCTGTAACTTCTGTCACACCTGTTGATGTAAATGTACGTTCACGGATAGATTTGATTTGAGTGTTGTTTTGAGACAATATGGCAAAACCGGAAAGAGTCAATCCCTCTTTGGGTTGATGTGAAAAGTTAGTTGCTGCAAAATCATTTTCAATGGAAGCTGCATTATTATTTTGGAGGTTTGAAAGCCCCACGTCGTCAGATTGAATTTGAATTGAAGAACCACTTTGATTACTTTGGTTTCTGAATCCACCTGTAAATCTAAAGTAATCACGTCTTGTAAACGGATTCTCTCCAAGATTATTTCTATTCCCTAGAAAGTTTAAACTGGTTTTTGGACTATAATAAAACACTTTAGGATTTAATAATATTCGATCTTTTTCACCTCCGCCTGCACCTAACTCACCAAACCAAAAGCGGTCTTTTCCTTCTTTTAATTTGATGTTAATGGCTATGTTATCATCGTTATTTGTGACACCACTTAGCTGTGAAATCTCATTAAAGTTTTTTAGTACTTGTACTTTGTCAACGGCATTTGCGGGTATGTTCTCCGTGGCAATTTTAGAGTCGCCATCAAAAAAATCTTTCCCCTCTACCATAACCTTCCTGACTTGACGACCTTCAACTTCAATTTGACCATCAGAATTAATTTCAATTCCTGGCAAATTTTCCAATACATCTTTTAATTTTCGTTCTGAGCCTGTATTAAACGAGTCTGCATTATAAACAATTGTATCGCCCTGAATGGACACTGGCATTTCATAAGTAACCTCCACGCCCTCAAGCTGCTCTGCTTGCTCGTACATTACGACAACCTCGTTAAGATCAGTAGCTGATTTTCGTGTCAGTGCTACCGATTTATAACCCAAATATGAAACCTTTATATTGTAGGGGACATCCTTTTTTATGCCAATAGAAAACTTACCCTCCAAATCCGATATTGCAAAATTGTCCATCCTATTAGTTTCTTGGTTAGTAGCAACAATATTTGCAGTAGATATAGCCACACCAAGACTGTCTAACACAACTCCTTCAAATCTAATATTTTGGCTCCAAGCACTAGCTGAAAGACCAAATACAAATAGCAATAATTTATTTCTTATTTTCATTTATTATCTTCTGATCATCATACGATTCCCGTTGCCGCGGTTTCCATTGTTTCGAAAACGTTCACGCATTTCTTTTATCTTTTTCTCCCTGATTTGTGTAAATTCATCTTGAGTAACTGACTGCCCTTTTCTAGGTGCTTCAAGCTTAACTTTATCTTTGGCATTCATTTGAACTTCTGTACAAACCAAAACCCTATTGTCGTCTTGTGCCATAAGCACCAACCCTGGTAAACCAAAATAGCCTGCTGGTCCAGCAGAAATTGGAACATCTAGTGTAAACCAAACTGAAACAACTACAGGTACTTTTTCAGTTGCTTCCTTTTCTTTATCTACATCACGGTTGCCAAAGGACATGTTAAAACTTGTTGGTGTTTTTTTGTAAACATAAGTGGCTTCATATGCGGTGTATTTTCCAATTTGCTTGGATTCTCCGGTAAAATTCCACTTTCTTTGCTTCATATTTTTCGATACCAAGAACGTCTTACCGTATAGTTCTTGTTGAGTCGTTTGCTCACGTGTAGCTAGATAGGTATGTGTAATGCTGCCGTCACCTGCACCAAAACGCATCGACATACCACCACGTCCACCCTGTGGACTGTCAAGCTTTTCCTCTTTTTTATACAAGGATTGTGTTTTATCAAAAAACAAATGAAAGTTTTGAGGTTCGGACATGCGTTTTTTGATACGCTCCACCACATTTTTAGGAATATTAGGGTTGTTTGCAAAGTCCATATTTGCACTTACTTTCATGGTATAAGTCGCTTTTGAAAGCTGTGCACTTGAATAAGATGCTACTAAAATTAATAAGGGTAAAAGAATTTTATTCATGTAATTTATGTTTTTGACCCTTTAAGTCTTAAAAAGTTTTAATTTGAATTATAATTATTAAAGAGAGATATTTTTTTGGAAAGATACTTATATTGTGGCTAAATTTTACATATGCATATTGCCATAGCTGGAAACATTGGAGCTGGAAAGACATCGCTCACGGAACTTTTACAAAAACACTACGGATGGGAAGCACATTATGAAGATGTTGTTGAAAATCCTTACCTCGATGATTTTTATGCCGAAATGGAACGTTGGTCATTTAACCTTCAAATCTATTTTCTCAATAGTCGTTTTCGACAAATCTTAGAGATTCAAAAAAAAGGAAATGATGTTGTGCAAGACCGTTCTATATACGAAGATGCTCACATTTTTGCGCCCAACCTAAATTCAATGGGACTGATGACCCATCGTGATTTTAAAAATTACCAAGCTGTTTTTGAGCTTATGGAGTCTTTGGTTAAAGGCCCAGACTTGATGATATATTTAAGAAGTTCGATTTCAAATCTTGTGTCACAAATACACAAGCGTGGTCGAGATTATGAAAACTCAATTAGTATTGAATATTTAAGCAGGCTTAATGAAAGATACGAGGCTTGGGTACACAACTATGACAAAGGAAAATTACTTATCATTGATGTGGATAAACTCAACTTTGTAGACAACAAAGAAGATTTTAGTACTGTAATTAAAAAAGTTGACCCGGAGTTAAGTGGGCTTATTACTACTTCTTAACGCCAAGCTCGTCTTCTGCGGTAGTAATGGCTTCTTGAACTTGGTTTGTAGTACCTTCAAACACCTTTACCTGTTCAACTTCCTGACCGTCTTGGTCAGTAACAACAGTTAGTGTGCCTTTGGCCATACCCTCATCTGTGCGCTCAATTTGCACCTCTACATGAAGCACGTCTGAACTATGACTATCATCCAACAGAGGTGCCATAACGAGACCGATCAAACATGTGAGCTTAATTAAAATATTCATGGAAGGACCTGAAGTATCTTTAAATGGGTCTCCGACCGTATCGCCAGTAACAGCAGCTTTGTGGGCATCGCTTCCTTTAAAAGTCATCTCACCATCAATTTCTACACCTGCCTCAAATGATTTTTTTGCATTGTCCCATGCACCACCAGCATTATTTTGGAAAATAGCCCACATAACCCCTGATACACATACACCAGCCATGTATCCACCGAGTGGTTCAGCACCAAACAATAAACCAATGAAAATAGGGGTGATTATAGTAATCAAACCTGGCAATAGCATTTCCTTTAGTGCAGCTTTTGTAGAGATATCTACACATTTGGCATACTCAGGCTTTCCTTTACCTTCTAGAATTCCAGGGATTTCTTTAAACTGACGACGTACCTCTTGTACCATTTCCATTGCTGCCTTACCAACAGATTGCATGGCAAGGGCAGAAAATACAACTGGAATCATACCGCCTACAAATAACATAGCTAATACGTCAGCCTTAAAAATATTGATTCCGTCAATTCCTGTAAAAGTTACATAGGCAGCAAAAAGTGCCAAGGCAGTAAGTGCAGCAGAGGCAATGGCAAATCCTTTACCAACCGCAGCAGTGGTGTTTCCAACAGAATCCAAGATATCCGTACGTTCACGTACTTGTGGCTCAAGTTCACTCATTTCAGCAACACCCCCAGCGTTATCAGCAATAGGACCAAATGCATCAATGGCCAACTGCATAGCTGTAGTTGCCATCATGGCAGAAGCAGCAAGTGCAACGCCATAGAAACCAGCTAAGGCATAAGAACCATAGATAGCAGCTGCAAATAAAATAACAGATAAGAAGGTAGATTTCATGCCAACCGCCAGTCCAGCAATAATATTGGTAGCAGCGCCGGTAGAACTGTTTTGAACTATGTCCATTACAGGTTTCTTGCCCAGTGATGTATAATATGCGGTTACCATAGAAATCAAGGCACCTACTGCCAACCCAATACAAGCAGCATAAAATACATTTATTGAACGAACACTCTCCACACCTTCACCAAAGAAAGTCATGTTGATGGTGTCTTCTAACATCCAGTCAATTAAAAACCAGCTTGCAAGCAATGTCAGTAGGATTGCTGCCCAGTTTCCAGTGTCTAATGCTTTTTGTACTTGTGGCTCTTTCGAATCGTTAGATTTGATACGAACAAAAAAGGTTCCGATGATTGATGCTAAAACACCTACTCCAGCAATTACTAAGGGCAATAAGATAGGCCCCATTCCGCTGAAAGTAGTAAGTTCAATACCAGTGTCTAGCATGTCTTTTACAAGATAGTTACCCAGAACCATGGCAGCTAAAACAGTGGCCACATAAGATCCAAACAAGTCAGCGCCCATACCAGCAACATCACCTACGTTATCACCAACATTATCTGCAATTGTTGCAGGGTTACGAGGATCATCTTCTGGGATACCAGCTTCAACTTTACCAACAAGATCAGCACCTACATCAGCAGCCTTGGTATAAATACCTCCACCCACACGTGCAAACAATGCAATAGATTCCGCACCTAACGAAAAGCCCGCTAAGGTTTCCAGTACTACGGTCATATTGTCATAAAAACTTCCTACTTGATCCATAAACTGACCAATAAAAAACAAAAACAATAAACTCAATCCAAGTATTGCAAGTCCAGCTACACCCAGCCCCATTACGGTTCCTCCGTTAAACGAAACATTTAGGGCGTTTGGTAAACTTGTTTTGGCAGCCTCTGCAGTACGTGCATTGGCGTCGGTGGCAATACGCATTCCGATATTGCCAGCAAATGCACTGAAAAACGCACCAAGAATAAAAGCAGGTACTATCATCCAGTGAGTAGATTCAACTAACGTTGATACAATGTATAAGGCAACAGATGCACCAACAACAAAAAAGGATAGCAGTCTGTATTCAGCACCCAAAAATGCAAGTGCTCCTTCCTTAATGGCACTAGATATTTCAATCATCTTCGCATCGCCTGCGGCTTGCTTTCGCACCCACTGGGCTTTGAAAATCATAAATATGAGACCAAGTAGAGCAAGTGCTATTGGAAGGTAAAAAACAAATTCATTCATGTTTAGTTTAATAAATGGTTTAATTCATAACTTTTTTCACAGCGCGAACAACATCCTCGTGGTTTGGTAACCATTCCTCTAATAATACTGGAGAATAAGGTGCGGGTGTGTCGGCCGTATTGATTTTCTGAACAGGAGCGTCCAAATAATCAAAAGCCTGGCTTTGAACTTGATATGTAATTTCGGTAGATATATTTCCAAACGGCCACGATTCTTCTAAAATAACCAAGCGATTGGTTTTTTTAACGGAGTCAAGGATGGTGTGCATATCAAGTGGGCGTATTGTTCTCAGGTCAATGAGCTCACAGGAGATATTTTCTTTTGCTAAAACATCAACAGCTTTTTGGGCCTCTTTTAAGATTTTACCGAAAGAAACAATGGTAACATCATCACCTTGTTGCTTGACTTCTGCAATCCCAATAGGCAATACATATTCACCTTCTGGCACTTCGCCCTTATCACCATACATTTGTTCTGACTCCATAAAAATAACAGGATCATTATCTCTAATGGCAGCTTTTAAAAGTCCTTTAGCGTCATATGGGTTTGCAGGGACTATTACTTTAAGCCCTGGACAGTTAGCATACCAACTCTCAAAAGCCTGTGAGTGGGTTGCGGCTAACTGACCAGCTGAGGCAGTTGGACCGCGAAACACAATCGGACATGGAAACTGCCCGCCAGACATTTGACGAATTTTTGCAGCATTGTTTATGATTTGATCAATGCCGACGAGTGCAAAATTAAATGTCATAAATTCAATGATTGGTCTGTTGCCAGTCATGGTGGAACCTACGCCAATACCGGCAAATCCAAGTTCAGAAATTGGGGTGTCGATTACACGTTTTTCACCAAACTCATCCAACATACCTTTTGAAGCCTTGTAAGCACCGTTGTACTCTGCAACTTCTTCACCCATTAAGTAAATGCTTTCGTCTCGACGCATTTCTTCAGACATCGCTTCACATATTGCTTCTCTAAATTGAATGATCCTCATAAATATTTTAAGAGGCGCAAAAATAGCAATAAAATACCTTAAAGCAAAAGACTTCTATTTATTATGCGCGCATAGTATTTTTTTATACATTTGAATTAAATTTAAAACTATGAATATTCTCGTTTGCATAAGCCATGTTCCAGACACTACTTCGAAAATAAACTTTGTTGAAAACGATACACAATTTGATACAAGCGGTGTACAGTTTATAATCAACCCCAATGATGAATTTGGCCTCACCCGTGCCATATGGTTTAAAGAAAAAGGAGGTGCACAAGTTCATGTCATTCATGTGGGCACTGCAACAGCAGACCCTACTCTACGCAAATGTTTGGCAATAGGAGCCGATAAAGCTTTTCGAATAGACACCCCTGCAATAGACGGTATGTCTGTTGCCAAAGAATTAGCAGCGTTTATAACTGATAATTCCTATGACATTATCATAGCAGGACGTGAGTCTATTGATTACAACGGAGCCATGGTTCCCGGTATGCTAGCAGCACTACTAGATATTGCTTTTGTGCCTAACTGCATTGGTTTGAAAGTTGATGGCAACAACGCTGTTGCTGAACGTGAAATTGATGGCGGACGTGAAAAACTAAAAGGCAAACTGCCAATGGTTATAGGCGCACAAAAAGGGCTTGTTGAAGAGTCAGACCTTAAAATTCCTAACATGCGTGGCATAATGCTAGCACGTCAAAAACCCTTTAAAGTGCTAAGCCCAAAAGGTTCGGAAAACATCACCAAAGATCTACTATTTGAAAAACCAGCCCCAAAAGCAGCTGTTAAACTAGTTCCTGCTGATGACATCGACCAATTAATTGAATTATTACACAAAGAAGCTAACGTTATCTAACCCAATATTATGTCTATTCTCCTATTTGCCGAATCGGAAAAAAACAAACTCAAGCGTAATGCAGCCGAGATTGCATCTTATGGATCTGCAATGGCTGACGAGCTAAACAAAGATTGTGTGGCCGTTAGCTTTAATGCCGATAACGCGCATGAATTGGGGCAGTTTGGGGTTTCAAAAGTTTTCAATGTAAACAATGCACCACAACAATTTGATGCTCACGTCTATGCAAGTGTATTGATATATTACATTAAAAGCCTTGGTGCTACACATATTATTTTAAGTAGTAGTGCTGATGCCAAGTTTTTAGCTCCGCTGGTTGCAGCAAATACAAACGCTGCCTATGTGCCCAATGTAGTGGCTTTACCACATGAACAACATCCCCTAACAGTTAAAAGAACAATATTTACCAATAAGGCCTTTGCAAACACCACATCAAAGGCCGAGATTAATATTATTGGGGTTGGGAACAATGCTTTTGGTACGGTTGAACATGTGGTTGATTGTGTTGTTGAAAATGTAACTATCGAACTTACAGCTTCTCATCTTGAACAGTTATCCATAAGCAAGGAAACTGGAAAGGCTACCTTAGCTGACGCGGATGTAGTTGTTTCTGGAGGTAGAGGCTTAAAAGGGCCTGAACATTGGCATTTGGTCGAAGACCTTGCTAAAGTATTGGATGCTGCAACAGCATGCTCGAAACCAGTTTCCGATATGGGCTGGCGTACACACGATGAGCATGTGGGACAAACGGGTAAACCTGTTTCGACTAACCTATACATTGCCATTGGCATATCGGGTGCCATTCAGCATTTGGCAGGTGTTAATGCTTCAAAAGTAAAGTTAGTTATCAATAATGATCCAGAGGCGCCTTTCTTTAAAGCTGCAGATTACGGTATCGTAGGCGATGCATTTGAAGTGGTTCCTGTTTTGACTGAAAAACTTAAAGCTTTTAAAACGCAATCGTAATACCCAATTTTGTATTTTAGGCACATAAATAACTTGTTTAATCATGAGCCTTATTCAGCTTCGCGTAAACCGTATTACTTACAGCCAAAATCAAAGTGGAGCATATGCCATGATATTGGATGAAGTTGATGGTAATCGCAAGCTACCAGTAGTCATTGGAGAGTTTGAAGCCCAATCTATTGCTGTTAATTTGGACAAAGACATAAAACCGCAACGGCCATTTACACATGATCTTTTTAAGAATTTTGCATACCGTTTTGATGTTGCCATCAAAAGAGTAATTATTACTAAACTGGTAGATGGCGTTTTTTACTCCAGTCTTATTTGTGAACGCGACAAAATCGAAGAAATTATCGACTCTAGAACTTCTGACGCGGTATCTTTGGCATTGCGATTTAAGGCACCTATTTACACCCATGAAAGTGTGTTGGAAAAAGCTGGGGTTGTTTTTGAAAAAGGAGAACTACCCGCTAAAGGAACACTTAGCGATAAATTGTTTGATGAAATAAATTATACCGAACTCTCAAATCAAGAACTTGAAAAAGCTATTAAAAAAGCTGTCAAGAAAGAAGATTATGAGCTGGCAGCCCATTTAAGGGATGAAATTTCTAAACGTTCTAATAAAACCAAAGAATGACATTGTTTCATTTAGCTCAGCAGTCCATTACAGCTCATCAAGGCATAACATTACTGGGGACCATACAAGCAGTGGGTGGAGTCGTAGCTCTTCTCATGATTGCATATTTATGTAGTTCCAAAAGGAAAGATATTAATTGGAAAACCGTGGGTTTTGGTTTATTACTGCAATTTGTATTGGCGTTGAGCATCCTCAAATTAAGTTGGGTGCAAGGCATATTTAATGCGGTTGGAAAAATATTTGTTAGTATTTTAGACTTTACTGCTTCTGGTAGTGTGTTTTTATTTGGCGACCTAATGAATACAGACACTTACGGCTTTATATTTGTATTCCAAATACTCCCTACCATCATCTTCTTTGCTGCACTCACCTCGTTATTCTTCTACCTTGGTATATTACAGTTTTTTGTTAAAATACTAGCTAAAGGAACGGCAAAGATCCTCAATATTTCAGGAGCAGAAAGCCTTTCCGTAATTGGAAACATATTTCTAGGGCAAACAGAAGCGCCGTTACTTATCAAGGCTTATCTGCCAAAGATGAATCGATCGGAAATGTTATTGGTTATGGTAGGCGGAATGGCCACAGTAGCAGGAGGCGTTTTAGCGGCCTACATTGGATTTTTGGGTGGCAACGATCCTGTATTACGCCTTGCATTTGCCAAACACCTGCTTGCAGCATCCGTTATGGCTGCACCAGGTGCCATTGTTGTCGCAAAAATGCTATATCCCCAAACAGAATCTATTGATAAAGAAACAAAAGTGTCCACACAAGAGGTGGGTAGCAATATGCTAGATGCCATTGCGAATGGCACAATTGAGGGAGTTAAGCTCGCTGCAAATATTGGAGGTATGCTACTTGTTTTTGTTGCCTTAATTGCAATGGCAAATGGTATACTATTTGAATTTGGAGAACTTACCAATCTAAATGGGTGGGTTGCAACTTGGTCTTCTTATGACGCGCTTTCCATTGAAGCCATCTTGGGCACTTTGTTTGCACCAATCATGTGGCTTATTGGTGTGCCTTGGGACGATTTATTACCTATGGGGCAACTACTAGGTGTCAAACTCGCGGCAAGTGAATTTGTGGGTTACATTCAGTTAGCCGAACTAAAAAATGTGGCCAATGAAATTCATTTTAGCAGCCAAAAATCTATTATAATGGCTACCTATATGCTATGTGGATTTGCTAATTTTGCATCAATCGGTATCCAAATTGGAGGAATTGGCGGATTAGCCCCTAACCAACGAAAGGTCCTTTCTAGATTTGGTTTTCGTGCTGTTCTAGGTGGAACCATTGCCTCATTGCTGTCTGCAACTCTTGTGGGTGGACTTTTGGGATAATTAGTTGAAAACCTTTTGAAAAACTATTAAACAAAATGCGAGATATTTTGATCTAGAATTTAATTTTACAAAAAAGAAACAATGCAGCAATATTTAGATTTGGTTCGACGTGCACGAAACGACGGAGCTGTTAAAGGAGACAGAACAGGGACAGGTACTAGAAGTGTTTTTGGTCACCAAATGCGCTTTGACTTATCAAAAGGCTTCCCGCTTATAACAACCAAAAAAATACACCTAAAGTCAGTTATCCACGAACTGCTTTGGTTTATAAAAGGAGATACAAACACAAGCTATCTCACTGAAAACGGAGTACGTATATGGAACGAGTGGGCTGACGAAAATGGCGACTTAGGACCCGTATATGGTCACCAATGGCGCAACTGGAACAGCGAAAATATTGATCAACTCAAAGAAGTTATCAAAACACTAAAAACAAACCCCAACAGTCGACGCATGCTGATTTCTGCTTGGAACCCTAGCGTACTTCCAGATACCTCAAAAAGTTTTTCTGAAAATGTTGCCAATGGAAAGGCTGCCCTGCCGCCATGCCACGCTTTTTTTCAATTTTATGTTGCAGATGGTAAGTTGTCTTGCCAGCTGTATCAAAGAAGCGCGGATATTTTCTTAGGCGTGCCGTTTAATATCGCGTGCTATGCCCTGCTCACTGAAATGATGGCACAAGTTTGTGATTTTGAACCAGGAGAATTTATCCATACACTTGGCGACGCACACATATACACCAATCACTTTGACCAAATTGAACTTCAACTAAGTAGAGATCCCAAGCCGTTACCAACCCTAAAACTTAACCCAAACATCATGGACCTTTTTGATTTTAAATATGAAGACATTGAAGTCTTGAATTACGACCCGCACCCTAGAATTAAGGGGGCTGTTGCTGTTTAATTATCGTCATATGTTTCGAAAAAGAAAACCTTCATCAGCCATAGACCCGCAACAGCTCTCTCTAGTTGAGCATGCGCAGAAACGCATTGCCCAAAAAACTTGGTTTCACAGACATTTACTGACTTCACTTTTTCTGATTTTTTTCGCATTAATAGCAAACTTAGCATTTGAATATAAGTTGGAATTTATGCCCTTCAACACTAATTGGTCGTTTTCCTTAGCCACCCTTTTGGGTGCGCTATTGATCATTCACTTTTTGCGGGTTTATGTGTTTTATTCCTTTATGGGTAAAGCCTGGGAGGCGAAACAAATGAAATTTCTGTTAGAAAAGCAGGCGCTTAAAGTCGAAAAATTAAAACGTAATATGGATAAAGAAGCTGCGCTAAAAGCAAGTGCCGAATGGGAACGTGAAAATCAGAAAACGAACATAACCATAATTGCTGCTGCCGCTGAAAACAATGCGCTTGGCAAAGACAACAAACTCATATGGCATTTGTCTGATGATTTAAAGCATTTTAAAAATTTAACCAAAGGACACCACGTCATTATGGGTAGAAAGACGTTTGAATCCATGCCCAACGCACTACCTAACCGCACAAATGTGGTAATCACCAAACAAAAAGATTACAGAGCGGATGGCGTACATATTGTGTACTCCTTGGAAGCTGCTTTAGCGCTTGCGCAAGAGGATGAACAACCCTTTATTATTGGAGGTGGTGAAATTTATAGGCAAGGGTTGGCATATGCAGATAGTATTGAGCTCACTCGGGTTCATGCCGATTTTGAAGCCGACACCTTTTTCCCTGATATAGACCCTGCCAAATGGAGAGAGGTTTGGAGGGAAAACCGCGATTCAGACGAAAAGCATCAACACGCTTTTTCTTTTATACGTTATGAAAAAATTAAAATATGAATGTAGCAATGTTCCCTGGGCAAGGTGCCCAATTTGTTGGTATGGGTAAAGACCTATACAACCAACAACCGCTAGCACAAGAAAAATTTAACAGCGCAAATAGACTTTTGGGGTTTTCAATAACAGACATCATGTTTGAAGGAGATACCGAGGCATTAAAAGAGACCAAAGTAACACAGCCTGCCATTTTTCTGCATTCAGTCATCATTTATGAACTGGCAAAAAAATCAAATCCTGACATGGCAGCAGGTCATTCTTTGGGTGAATTTTCTGCACTTACCGCATGTGGTGCTTTATCTTTTGAAGATGGGCTATCTCTGGTGTCCAAACGAGCGCAAGCCATGCAAGCAGCATGTGATGTTACCAAAGGAACCATGGCGGCCGTGTTAGCATTGGCTGACGAAGTAGTGGAGCAAGTGTGTCGAGACATGGACGGAGTTGTGGTGGCCGCCAATTATAACTGCCCAGGGCAATTAGTTATTTCGGGTGCTTTCCCTGCTGTAGAATCCGCTTGTGAAGTACTAAAAGAAAAAGGTGCCAAACGCGCAATGCTTCTACCTGTAGGTGGTGCTTTTCACTCACCACTTATGGAACCTGCACAAGAAGAATTGGCAAAAGCCATTTTAGAAACCAACTTTAATACTCCAAGCTGTCCAATTTACCAAAATGTAACTGGTGCACCTACTCAAGATGCAGATCTAATCAAAGAAAATCTAATAGCACAACTTACGGGCCCCGTAAAATGGACACAAACCATCAAACAAATGCGTGAAGATGGCGCCAGTTTATTCACTGAATATGGTCCTGGTAAGGTACTACAAGGATTGGTCAAAAAAATAGACCGCGAAGGCGAAGTACAATCCGCTGTATTAGATTAATCTAAAAACTCCAGTACTTTTTTACAAATAAA
>CENP01105807.1_pt1 | contig 16372 bp, 16 predicted proteins | sample 361281 | NCBI WGS metagenome assembly CENP01 (sample SAMEA2591122, study PRJEB7988) | marine metagenome | biome: marine biome (ENVO:00000447); feature: deep chlorophyll maximum layer (ENVO:xxxxxxxx); material: saline water (ENVO:00002010), including plankton (ENVO:xxxxxxxx) | depth 70 m | reverse complement strand
AGAGGCTCTCGCTTACTTCCACACACACTCACGGTCCCCAAGCCACTAATCCCAGTAGCTGGGATGCCCATCGTTTACCGTTTAGTGCGTGATATTGCAAAGCTGCTCCCCGAACCTGTTAGTGAAATTGCCTATGTGTTGGGAAACCCTGCCTACTTTGGTGAAACGGTCGTTGCGAAGCTTACAGAATTGTCTGAAGGCCTTGGTGCCAAAACAAGTTTTTACCGTCAAAACCAACCACTTGGAACAGGTCACGCCGTTATGTGTGCAGCCCCTTCGCTTTCAGGGCCTGCAGTTATTGCATATGCCGACACCTTAATCCGGGCGAATTTAACTCTGGATCCAACAGCAGATAGCGTGATTTGGGTAAAGCAAGTGGAAAACCCAGAAGAATTTGGTGTGGTGGAACTAGATAATACTGGCGCCATAAGTACTTTGGTAGAAAAACCCCGTGATTATGTTTCGAGCCTAGCTGTAATTGGGATTTATTACTTTAAAGAAATTGAATTGTTAAGAGATGCCTTACAAGTCGTTTTGGAAGAAAAACTAACAAATGGTGGCGAATACCAAATCAACGATGGTATTTTGCGTATGATTGAAGATGGCAAACGCTTTGTTCCTGGAGAGGTTAGCGCATGGATGGACTGTGGAAACCCCGCGGTAACTGTGGAAACTAATGGGCGAATGCTAGATTATTTAGCAGCTGAGGGACAAGAACTTGTTGGCAAGGCTGAAATTGAAAACAGCCAAATTATTAAACCCTGTTTTATTGCAGACGGAGTTGTACTTAAAAACTCAACTGTAGGGCCGCGTGTATCCATTGGCGCCAACACAGTAGTCATGGACAGTACAGTCAAAAATAGTATGATTCAAACAAACTGCCATATTGAAAAAACACATTTGGACGGAGCCATGATTGGCAATCATGTCCGTTATAGCGGAATGCAGAAGCAACTTAGTGTTGGCGATTATTCAGAATTAGAATAACAAATGAAAAAACTGGTCCTTTTAGGAATTGGGTTGTTACTATTCATAGGGTGTAAATCCCTAACTCCAGTGAGAACTGCCAGCGACATTGATACTAGCCTACGCACAAGGGCGGTTCAACAACAAATTGAGGATAAAGTACTGCGCTTTGAAAGTTTACAATGGCGTGGGCAAGCCTCGCTTGAGCAAAAAAAGAAACGACAAAAGGTTAGCGTTACGCTGCGTTTAAAGCAAGGCGTTGGCATATGGATTAGCGGATCTGTGATCGTACCTTTTGCTCGTGTTTTTATTACTCCTAAGCAACTTCAGTTTTATGAAAAAATAAATAGACAATACGCGCAGGTTGATTTTATCCAATTGAAAAAACTTCTAGGCGCACGGGTTGACTATGAAATAATTGAAAATATCATTACAGCGAGACCCCTAAACAAGCATTCGCTCAAACGAGCAAAGCTTAATTTTACACAAAACAGCTATGTGCTTAGCTCACGAAAAAGGGGAGTTTCTTTGATTTGGACCTATGACTCTGCTTTCAGACTTATCTCCCAACAGCTTTCAAACGGAGAAACGTTTGTCCGTGTAGATTATGATAGCTATCAGCGAATTGACAACCAATGGATCCCAGAACAGCTGAATGCTAGCTTAAGTGGGGTAGACAAGACCGTCAAGTTGAGATTGCAATTCAAGCAAATGCAATTAAACGGGAAGTTTAAGATGCCTTTTGAAATACCTAATGACTATACAAAAATTAAACTGGATTGAAAAAGTGGATTTGGCTTTTAATGCTTATTCCTGTTTTGAGTTTAGCTCAAAACAAAAAAGCTGCTCTTGAAGCCCAAAAAAAACGGCTTCAACAAGAAATTGTTCAGATAAATGCATTGATTAAGACAAGTGCTAAAAAACGAGCTAATGTACTAACACAAGTAGAGACGGTTCAACTTAAAATGGAACGTCAAGATGCACTGATTCGAGTCACAAACCGCCAGATAAATAGACTCACCAAAGAAATAAATATAAACCTGCGGAACATAGAAAAGTTAAGGTCCGAACTCACATCACTAAAAAAAGATTATGCAGAAATGGTTGTTTCCGCTCGAAAAAATCAGTCCACTCAAAATCGTTTGATGTTCATACTCTCTTCTGAAAGTTTTTGGCAAGCCTACAAACGCATGGCTTATATGAAGCAATATTCCACCTCCCGAAAACAACAAGGAGAAGAGATAGCTGCCAAAACCAAAGCAATACAGCAATACACATCAGACTTGGTAGCGCAGCGCAAGGATAAAAAACAACTCATTGAAGAAAATAGGAAAGCAAAAAAAGAATTAGACATTATTAGAAAAAAACAAAATACACTTGTTCTAGATCTAAAAAAACGAGAAAAAAATTACACTGCACAAATCAAGAAAAAGCAAAAACAACGAGAAACTATTGATAAAGAAATTACGCGCCTCATTAGGGAGGCTATTTCCGAATCAAACAAAAAAGCAGGAACAAAAACAGTGAGTTTTGTGCTAACTCCAGAAGCTAAAGCTCTTGCTGCTAGTTTTGTCTCCAATAAAGGGCGCTTGCCTTGGCCCGTAGAAAAAGGGATTGTTACACAACGATTTGGTACACAACGCCACCCTGTAGTTCGCACCACCACGATCAAGAGCAATGGTGTAACACTTTCAGTCCCGGCTAGCGCAACGGCCAGAAGTATCTTTGAGGGAATCGTGTTAAATATTGTGCAGTTTAAAGGAAGTAATCCCATAGTTCTCATTCAACATGGCAACTATATTTCAAGCTACAAAAATCTCAGCAAGGTCTATGTGAAAAAAGGTGATCGCATTGCTGCCAAACAGACTATCGGACAAATATTTACTAATAAAGATACGGGCAAGACAACACTACAGTTCAGCCTATTCCAAAATACCACGCCGCAAAATCCTGCGCTGTGGTTATTCCGAATGAAATAAAAGAATGTAGGTATTACTGACGCATTTTGACTATGTATTTACCAACCATGTCAAACTCAATATTAACCAAATCGCCTTTCTGCAGTTGGTGAAAAATAGTGTGCTCATATGTGTATGGAATAATGGCTACCCCAAAAGTATGGGATGTAGAACCTACAACAGTTAAACTGGTGCCGTTCACACAAATAGAGCCTTTTTCAATGGTAATATTTTTGGAATCTTTACTATATGCAAAACGATACAGCCAGCTGCCATTTTGATCTTCGACTCCGGTACAAGTAGCTACTTCATCTACATGACCTTGTACTAAATGTCCATCTAATCTGTCGCCAAGCCGCATGGCGCGTTCAAGATTAATTTTATCGCCCACAACCCACTGCTTCATTGCGGTTTTATCCAAAGTTTCCTGTATGGCTGTAACCGTATATTGGTTTCCGTCTATGGCAACTACCGTAAGGCATACCCCATTGTGTGCTAAACTTTGATCTATATTAAGCTCTTGGGTGATGTTGCTCGAAAGCGAATAGTGCACATTTCCACCTTCGCGTTCAATGCGTGTTATGGTACCCATAGTTTCTATTATTCCTGTAAACATAAGCGGCGAATCCTTTACCTTTGCGAAGCAAAAGTACACAAAATGCCTGCCTTACCCATTATTGCAATTTCTATTGGTGACCCAAACGGGGTCGGTGTTGAAATCATATTGAAAACATTTCAAGACAAAACACTGTTTGAACACTGCATCCCTGTGGTATATGCCAATATAGATTTTGTACAAAAACAACAGCTGCTTTACAGGACGCATGTTCCTTTGAGCTTAATGGAAGGTATGCCTAAACAGGGTGTATTGAATATTGCTGCGATATGGAAGGACACACCTGAATTAGATTTTGGTAAGCAAACGACCATGGCAGGGGTTACCGCATTTGAGTCACTTCAAGCTGCTGCTGTTGCAGTCCAAAAAAAACAGGCCGATGCACTTGTTACAGCACCGATTAATAAAGCATCGATAACGAGTCTTGATTTTCCTTTTGCAGGGCATACACACTATCTGGGTGCATTGTGGGGCGGAGATGCCTTAATGCTACTGGCACATAATACACTTCGTGTTGCGTTGTTAACCGATCACATCCCGCTACATAAGGTTACAGCTGCCATAACAATAGATTTAATTAAGCGGAAAGCAGAACGGCTAAGCAAAACACTACAGCAAGATTTTGGTTGCCAAATACCTAGAATGGCTCTGTTAGGATTAAATCCACATGCGAGTGATCAAGGAGTTATTGGCAATCAAGACGATACCATACTAAAGCCAGCTGTAGCGGAACTAAAGACCCAAGGTATTTTGCTAACTGGGCCTTTTGCTGCCGATAGTTTTTTTGGCCAAAAACGTTACACAAATTTTGATGCTGTGTTGTCATGCTATCACGACCAGGGCTTGGTTGGTTTTAAGACCTTAGCGTTTGGACAAGGAGTAAACGTAACTACTGGGCTGCCTTTTGTACGCACTTCACCAGATCACGGAACCGCTTTTGATATAGCAGGAAAAGGAGTAGCAAATCATGATTCTTTCGCTGCTGCCGTGCAGATGGCGTGTACGATATACAGTAACCGTCAAAAGACGGATTAAATAGAGATCTATGACGACAAATTTTATATATTTGCCGACTGTAATGAGTGAAAAAAAAAATGTTTTAGCTCCCTTTTTGCTGGCTTTTGCTGGACTCAAAGAAGGAGTGCATCATTTTAATCGCGACATTACAAGCAAGTTCTTTGATGCTTTTAATTATACCGAATTCAACAGTGCTGCGCTTTTTGTTGAGATTGATTTGACCAAAAAAGCCAATATGCTAGAAGTACGATTTACGGTTTCTGGTAATGTCCGTGTTAGTTGTGATTTAACTAATGAATTGTTTGATTTACCATTAAACCCAACGCATGAGTTTTTGGTGAAGTTTGGAGGGGAATTCAATGATGAAAATGAACATCTACTGATACTACCACATGGATCACATCATTTGGATCTCGCACAAACACTGTATGAAACTATTGTGTTAGCAGTTCCACAAAAAAAAGTACACCCCGGTATAGAAAATGGCAGTCTTCAATCAGATTTGTTAGACCGTCTAGATAAATTATACCCTGGTGAAAGTATCAATGAAAGTGAAATAACGGATCCCCGCTGGGATGCATTAAAAAAATTAAAAAAAGACTAAAAACAGCTGTTATGGCACATCCAAAACGAAAGATATCCAAAACACGTCGTGACAAACGACGCACGCACTATAAGGCCGTAGCGCCTCAAATTGCTACATGCACAACTACCGGTGAAGCACACCTTTACCATCGTGCGCATTGGTATGAAGGAAAACTATACTACAGAGGCAAAGTTTTAATTGACAATACTGTCAAAGCAGAAGCATAGTTTTTAATGCTAAAAGTATATAAAGCGCCTTTCGTAAAAGGCGCTTTTTTTGTCCATTTTTGATAAATTTTAGTCTTTTTTTAATCAAAATGGGTTGTTTTTGACTAATTTTGGCCAAAACTTGTGGAATTGTGCTTTTGTGCAATTCGGTTGATATGACTATCAAAACTGCAGCCATAACCGCCGTTGGAGGCTACGTCCCCGAGCATGTGCTCACCAATGCTGATATTGAAAAAATGGTAGATACAAGCGATGAGTGGATTGTCTCGCGCACAGGTATTAAAGAGCGACGCCTACTTAAACCCACCTCATTGGGCACCTCTTTTATGGCTATCAAAGCCGCGCGTGACCTTATTGACAAAAAAAATATTGACCCCGCACAAATTGATTTGGTAATAGTAGCTACAGCAACCCCTGATATGCCTGTTTCTTCCACTGCGGCTTATGTTGCTACTGAAATTGGAGCAACAAATGCATTTGCCTATGATCTACAAGGTGCCTGTTCTGGCTTTTTGTTTGGTATGTCCGCGGCTTCTTCACATGTAAGTTCAGGGAATTACAGTAAAGTATTGCTTATTGGTGCAGATACCATGTCGTCTATTATTGATTATACCGATCGCTCTACATGTGTGATATTTGGAGATGGTGCTGGGGCTGTTTTATTTGAACCCAACGAAGAAGGCCTAGGTCTTCAAGATGAGGTGCTTCGTGTTGATGGTAAGGGAAGAACATACTTGAAAATTGAAGCGGGAGGTTCTATGCTGCCTACTTCTAATAATACTGTAGCGGAGAAACAACATTTCCTACACCAAGAAGGGCGTCCTGTATTTAAATTTGCAGTATCTAATATGAGTAATTCCATTTCACAAGTTCTCGAGCGCAACAATTTATCGAAAGACGATATTGACTTTGTAATTGCACATCAAGCAAACAAACGTATATTAGATGCAATAGCTAATCATTTAGACTTCAAATCTAATCAGATGTTATTCAATATTGAACGTTACGGAAATACCACAGCAGCGACATTACCATTATTGCTTTGGGATTACGAATCCCTTTTAAAGAAAAATCAAAACTTACTATTCACTGCGTTTGGTGGTGGCTTCACTTGGGGAGCAAGCTATCTGACGTGGGCTTACAACTCATAAAACAATAATCATGGAATTAAAAGAAATACAAAACCTAATCAAGTTTGTAGCCAAATCTGGGGCAAGTGAAGTAAACCTCGAGATGGGCGAAATTAAAATTACCATAAAAACAGATAAGAGCGAGGCTGCAGTACCTATGTCTATGATGCCACAACCAGCACCCGTAGCCATGGCGCCTGTAGCTGTTGCCCCTACGGCAATTGCTGCCGTTACTGAAACCCCAGTTGAAGCAAAAGCTACACCAGTAGCTGAAACTACAGGTGACACAATTAAGTCTCCCATCATTGGAACTTTTTACCGTAAACCTTCACCTGAAAAGCCTAACTTTGTAGAGGTAGGCGATCATGTAAACGAAGGTGATACGCTTTGTGTTATTGAAGCGATGAAACTCTTCAATGAGATTGAAGCAGAAGTGAGCGGAACCATAGTAAAGATTTTGGTTGAAGACTCTACACCTGTCGAATTTGAACAACCATTGTTTATTATTGATCCTGCCTAAATCGCGGCCTATGTTTAACAAAATTTTAATCGCCAACAGAGGCGAAATAGCATTACGTGTTATCCGTACTTGCCGTGAAATGGGAATCAAAACGGTAGCTGTTTATTCAAAAGCAGATGTGGACAGTTTACACGTCCGTTTTGCCGATGAAGCTGTTTGTATTGGACCTGCGCCAAGTAGCCAGTCTTATCTTAAGATACCTAATATCATTGCGGCAGCTGAAATTACTAATGCAGATGCCATCCACCCTGGTTATGGCTTTTTGTCTGAAAATGCCAAGTTTTCTAAAATCTGTGAAGAGCACAAAATAAAATTCATTGGTGCTTCTGCGCAAATGATTCAGCAAATGGGCGACAAAGCCACCGCAAAAGCAACCATGAAGGATGCTGGTGTACCAACAATTCCAGGTTCTGAAGGAGTTATTGAAAGCTTTGAGAAATGTAAGAAGCTGGCCAAAAAGACCAAATACCCCGTAATGCTAAAGGCTACTGCCGGTGGGGGTGGAAAAGGTATGCGTGCCGTATGGGAAGAAAAAGATCTTGAAAAGGCTTGGGAAGATGCTCGTCAAGAATCTAAGGCTGCCTTTGGTAACGACGATATGTACCTAGAAAAGCTAATTGAGGAGCCGCGTCATATTGAAATTCAAATTGTTGGAGATGCTTTTGGAAAAGCCTGTCATCTGTCTGAACGTGACTGTTCTGTTCAAAGAAGACACCAAAAATTAACAGAAGAAACCCCTTCACCATATATGACCGATAAGCTTCGCAAACAAATGGGATCTGCAGCAGTAAAGGCAGCAGAGTTCATTAAATACGAAGGTGCAGGAACTGTTGAATTTTTGGTTGACAAGCACCGTAATTTTTATTTTATGGAGATGAATACCCGTATTCAAGTGGAGCATCCCATCACAGAACAAGTCATTGACTTTGACTTGATCGCAGAACAAATAAAAGTTGCTGCTGGAAAGCGAATTGAAGGAAAAAACTATATACCAAAACTACATTCTATTGAATGTCGTATCAATGCAGAAGACCCGTACAATGACTTTCGGCCGTCTCCTGGGATAATCAAAACGCTTCATACACCTGGGGGTCATGGAGTGCGTTTGGATACTCACGTATATGGCGGGTATATGATCCCCCCGCATTATGACTCGATGATTGCCAAACTCATTACCACGGCACAAACGCGTGAAGAGGCCATTAACAAAATGAAGCGTGCATTGGATGAGTTTGTTATTGAGGGTGTAAAGACAACCATTCCCTTTCACCGTCAGTTGATGGATCATCCTGAATATGTTGCAGGGAACTATACCACCAAGTTTATGGAGGATTTTAAAATGAAAGATGAGGACTAGTTGAAACTAGCCTTTAACTTTTTGTTCGGAAGTACCTTAAAGCCCATATTATATAGCGTAAAGGCAAATATATCTGCGTATTGCTCAATGGTTTTGTTGACTGGGGTGCCGGCGCCGTGACCCGCATCTGTTTCAATTCGAATCAGCACTGGATTTTGTCCACTTTGATTTGCTTGTAGTGCTGCTGCAAACTTAAAAGAATGTGCAGGCACAACCCTGTCATCGTGGTCTCCCGTGGTAACCAAAGTAGCGGGATAAGGCGTATTCGCATCAACATTATGCACAGGTGAATACCCCTTTAAATACACAAACATTTCTTCAGACTGATTGGCGGTTCCGTAATCATAGGACCAGCCAGCGCCTGCGGTAAATGTATGATAGCGCAACATGTCCAAAACACCAACAGCAGGTAATGCGACTTTAAACAGTTCTGGGCGTTGCGTCATACATGCGCCCACAAGCAATCCCCCATTTGAACCGCCACGAATGGCGAGGTATTCTGGGTTTGTGTAATTGTTTTCAATAAGATATTCTGCAGCTGCAATAAAATCGTCAAACACATTTTGCTTTTTCATTTGTGTTCCTGCATCGTGCCACGCCTTACCGTATTCGCCGCCGCCTCGTAAATTAGGAACGGCATAAATACCCCCTTGCATTAGCCAAACTGCATTGGTAATACTGAACGAAGGCGTAAGGCTTATGTTAAATCCGCCGTATCCGTATAAAATGGTTGGAGTGTCTCCAGTAAGCTCAAGCCCTTTTCTGTGGGTAATCGTCATGGGTACTTGTGTACCATCCTTAGAACTATAGAAAACTTGTTTGGACTCAAAATCGTCAGCATCAAAGGCAATTTCTGGTGCCCAATATTGACGTGTTTCTCCTGTTTTTGGATTTAGCGCAAAGGTGGAAGATGGGGTGTGATAATTTGAAAAGCTGTAATAAAGCGCTTCCTGGTCAATTTTACCTCTAAACCCACCTGCACTTCCGTCGGCTGGCAACTTGATTTCTCGTATTAACTTACCATCATAGTCGTATTGATAAACCTTAGACAAGGCATCTATCATATACTCAGCAAAGAAATAATTACTCCCGCTGGTAATGCTCAAAACATTTTCGGTTTCAGGGACTAAATCCCTCCAATAATTTGGTGTAGGGCGAGAGACGTAGGCTGTTACTAGTTTTTTGTTGGGTGCATTTAAATTGGTTACTAAAAATAACTTGTCGTGCACTGTTTCTAGTACGTAGGTGTCCGAATCTTCGTGATCAACAATGGGTTTTATGTTTGCATTAAGGTTTTGCAAGTCCAACATGAATAATTTATTCCCAGAAGTGGTATTAGAGGCACTAATGAACAAATAGCGCTGATCTTCAGAAACAGAGCCGCCTATGTAGCGGTGCTTTTGCTTGTCCGTACTACCAAAAATAACCTTGTCTTGCGCTTGAGATGTTCCTAGCTTGTGATAATACAACTTGTGCTGATCGGTTTTGGCAGAGAGCTCAGAGCCTTCAGGCTTGTCATATGACGAATAATAAAACCCTTTGTTTCCATACCAAGAAACCGAACTGAACTTAACATTAACTAGGGTATCTTCAATAATCTTTTTTGATGCAGCCTCCATGACAATAATCTTACGCCAATCGGAGCCTCCTTCAGAAATAAGATATGCTAAGCGGCTGCCATCTTTAGTAAAGCGAACCCCTGCTAAAGAAGTCGTTCCGTCTTCAGAGAAATCGTTTGGGTCTAGAAAAACTTCCGGCGTTTCGGTGTCTTTTTGGCGGTACAAAACATAATGGTTTTGTAGTCCGTTGTTTTTATAAAAGTAAGTGTAGTCACCCTCAACAAATGGGCTTGACCGCTTTTCATAGTTCCAAATATTTGTCAACGATTCTTCTAACGCAGACCTATAATCGATCTGGTCTAAGAAGTCAAATGTCACTGCATTTTGGCGTGCTACCCAATCTTCTGTTTCGGCTGAGCGGTCGTCTTCCAGCCAGCGATATGGGTCTTCTACAGCTTGTCCAAAAAAGCTATCAATGACTATTTCTTTTTTGGTTTCGGGATACATAATGAGTGATTTTTTAGCGCAAGAAGTAACCAGCGCTAAGGAAATTAGGATTAAATAGGGGCGCATATTTTTAATTTTTTTAAAAATAGAAAAAATTAAATTAAACTGTTTTCTGCTAAATATTCCGCAATTTGAACTGTGTTAGTGGCGGCACCTTTACGCAAGTTGTCTGCAACTATCCATAAGTTTAAACCATTTTCTTGTGAGGTATCTTTTCGTAAACGGCCCACAAAAACTTCATCTTTTCCTTGTGCCTTAAGTGGCATGGGGTACTCATTATTATGAATATCGTCCTGTACCACAACGCCATGGGTTGCAGCAAGAACTTGACGAACCTCTTCTAGTTTAGCAGGCTTACTTAATGTTAGGTTTACAGATTCGCTATGTCCACCCACGACAGGTATGCGCACTGCTGTAGCCGTTACTCTGATATTAGGGTCTAAAATCTTGTGTGTTTCGTTTACCAATTTCATTTCCTCCTTGGTGTAATTATTGTCCAAGAAAACATCACAATGTGGAATGGCGTTACGGTGAATGGCGTGTGGGTAGGCCATTTCGCCTTTTTTGCCTTCGTATTCGTTTTCCAATTGTTGCACTGCCTTAACACCTGTTCCCGTTATTGATTGATAAGTAGAAACAACTACTCTTTCAATGCCAAATACACGGTGAATGGGCGCTAGTACCATCACCATCTGAATGGTAGAGCAATTTGGGTTTGCAATAATTTTATCTTCAGCGGTCAGTTCGCTAGCATTGATTTCAGGAACTATAAGTTTGTGATCTGGATTCATACGCCAGGCGGATGAGTTATCAATTACAGTACAACCAATGGCAGCAAACTTTGGTGCCCAAACAAGCGAAGTATCGCCGCCTGCAGAAAACAAGGCAACATCTGGCTTTAAGGCAACGGCATCGCTTAGGGTAACAACCGTATGGTGCTTACCATTATAGGTTAATTGCTTCCCCGCCGAGCGAGCCGAAGCTACAGGGATCAATTCAGTGATGGGAAAATGGCGTTTTGCCAACTCTTCTAACATTACATGGCCAACCATCCCGGTGGCGCCTACTACTGCTACACGCATGAACTTATTTTTGATGCGAAGGTACGGCATATCTGCTTTAAAAAAAGAAGCAAACTGCTGTTTACCAAAAAAATAGTTTGTATATTTTATTTCTTTTTATGAAATGATTTTACGCTTTATTCTTTGTGAAAGGCCTGTAATAAACTCATAAGAAATGGTTCCAGCCGAATTGGCTAGGTCTTCAGCGCTGGCATTAGGTCCAATAACGATAACCGTGTCGCCTACTTGGCAATCAATATCCGTAACATTTACCATAATCATGTCCATGCACACATTTCCAAGTATGCTTGCTTCTTGCCCATTAATCATAACGAAGCCCTTGCCGTTTCCATAGATTCTACCTATCCCATCAGCATGACCAAGCGGCAGTGTTGCTGTTTTGGTTCTGGCTTTCGCTACAAAAGCACGGTTGTAGCCTAAAGTGTCCCCTTTTTCAAGTATATGGATTTGAGAAATAACAGTCCTCAAAGTAAGCACCGGTTTTAGCAGGGCATCAGCACTTGGATGATTAGCATAGCCGTAAAGGCTTATCCCTGTGCGTACCATATTGTATTGTGCCTCAGGGAAATATAAAACCCCCGAAGTATTCAGAACATGGAAGGTTGTTCTGGGATGCGTAGGACTAAAAACATCTACAATTTCCGAGAAAATTTTTAATTGTGTTTTAGTAAATGTACGTTCGCTTAAATCGTCAGAAGCGGCGAGGTGAGAATATACTCCTTGAAGCAACAACGACGGGGCGTTGTCTTTAAACAGTTCTAAAAGTGCCGTAGCGTCTTTTGGGTCAAAGCCTAGCCGATTAAGCCCGGTGTTAAATTTTAAATGGACGGGGTAATGGCTAACATTTAATTCCTTTATTTTCAATAACATCGCGTCCAAAATAGGTTGACAATAAACGCTTGCTTCAAGCTTGTGTTCAATTAATTCATCTAAGTTTGATAGCTGTGGGTGAAGTACCAAAATAGGCGTTTTTATGCCTGCTTTGCGAAGATTTACACCTTCCTGTACATAGGCAACACCAAAATAATCAACTCCTTGTGAGACCAAACATTTTGCGGCCTCAATGGCATCACTACCATAACCAAAAGCCTTCACTACAGCGAGAAGCTTTGTATTAGCTGACAATTGTTTTCGTAAGAAAGTATAATTGTGCCTTAAGTTAGAAAGGTGAATTTCAAGAACGGTCTCGCTCATATTGCCTTAGGCGTTATTGCTTTTTTTTGGTGTCACCGTTTCAGAAGTGACATTCATTTTACGCACTTTTTCACGTACCATAAGTTTGTGAAAAGCGGCCCTACTCAAAGGTTCGTACTCTTCAGTTTCGCCAAGCATAACCAGACTGTCATTTTCTCCTTTGCGAAAACTGTGATGGGCCAATTCACCTGTTCTAGTACATATCGCATGTACTTTAGTTACGTATTCGGCTGTGGCCATCAAGTTTGGAATTGGACCGAAAGGGTTTCCTTTAAAATCCATGTCTAAACCCGCAACAATAACCCGAATCCCATGATTGGCTAAATCATTACAAACTCGGACAATCTCATCGTCAAAAAACTGAGCTTCGTCTATACCAACCACATCGCAGTTATCTGCTAATAAGCGGATATTGGCTGCAGCAGAAACAGATGTAGAAATAATTTCACTCGAGTCATGAGAAACAACCTTGTCAGTTCCGTAGCGATTGTCAACATCAGGTTTAAAAATCTCTACTTTTAAGTTGGCAAACTTTGCGCGTTTTAATCGGCGGATAAGTTCCTCTGTTTTTCCTGAAAACATGGAGCCCGTGATGACCTCAATCCATCCATACGATTCTTTTTTGTGCCCTGTGTTTTCGAGAAACATATTATACTAGTGTTTTCAAACGCTGTAGTGCGTAAGTACCATTCAAAAGTATTAAATTTAAGCAGCCAAAGTTATGGATGAAGAAAAAGTTTTAAAAAGTACTGCTGAAAAAGCTTTAATGAGCCTTGCCCATAAAATATTACGGGAGCGCAATCACATGTCACTTTCAGATATTCGCGAAAAAGCAGAAGACATAGTGGCCATCGCTGAAGCAAAAACAAAAACAAAAAAAACCCGATCTAAAATAGTAGAAAAAACACCTGCGCTTGAAGATGTTTTATGTCAACCCATTACTGAAATTACTTTTGAAGCGATCCGTATAAATTTTGTCGAGCAGCTTTTTAAGGGGAACAATGCCGATTTCCAGCGCATCATGTCAATGCTAAATTCAAAGGAAAACAAAGCAGAAGCAATATCCTTTATTGAACAACAAGTGCAGCCCGATTACGATTGGAGCGATAAAAAAAGTGATGTTGCTGCATTTATCGAACATATTTCGCAACTTTACGAAGCTTAAATCTCCTTTATAAAAAATAAGGTTTGGGGAAAAACACTACACAACATGAAATGGACGGTCTCTGGTTGGTTCCAACTCCAATTGGAAACTTAGGTGATATTACAATACGCGCTTTAGAAGTGTTAAGGGGTGTAAACCTTATTTTGGCTGAAGACACAAGGACCACTGCCAAGCTGCTCAAGCATTACGGGATAGACTCACCTATGCAGTCATTTCACATGCACAACGAACACAAATCAGTGCCCAAAATTATTTCAGAGTTATCAGCTGGCGGATGTATTGCATTAGTTTCTGATGCTGGTAGCCCAGGCGTTTGTGATCCAGGATTTTTATTGGTTCGCGCGTGCCTAGCTGCAGATATTAACGTTGAGGCACTGCCCGGAGCTACAGCCCTTATTCCTGCACTAACACTTAGCGGACTTCCCACTAATCGTTTTGTCTTTGAAGGATTTTTACCCCAAAAAAAAGGGCGCCAAAAACGCCTATCCGAGTTGGCTCTGGAAACACGCACAATAGTACTGTATGAATCCCCTTACCGAATAGTAAAAACCCTTGGGCAACTTGCCAAGCACTTAGGAGAAGATCGTGGAGCTACAGCCTCAAGAGAAATCACAAAAAAGTTTGAGGAAACCGTCCGCGGTTCTTTAAAAACACTTTTAGACCATTTTATACAAACCTCGCCTAAGGGGGAGTTTGTGATCGTGATAAAAGGAATATCGTAATGCATTGGAATATAAAGGATCCGCCACTTAAGAAAACCGTAGCACATCTAATCGATTGCTTGGGCGTTGATCCTGTTATTGCACAGCTGCTTGCACAAAGGGGTTTCTCTACATTTGAAGAGGCAAAATCTTTTTTTAGACCGCATATTGGACAACTCCACGATCCTTTTTTAATGAAAGATATGGACAAGGCTGTGGCAAGACTACAACATGCTATTAACCAAAAAGAGAATATTATGGTTTATGGCGACTATGACGTAGACGGAACTACATCTGTAAGCTTACTGACACATTTTTTACGTAGCCAAGACCTAAAGGTAACACCCTATATTCCAGATCGCTATGCTGAAGGTTATGGACTATCTACAAAAGGAATAGACGCTGTAAAAGCGGCCAATATAAAATTTATGATTGCCTTGGATTGTGGGATAAAAGCTGTCAAGCAAGTGGAATATGCAAAAAAATTAGGTGTTGAACTTATTATTTGCGACCACCATACACCTGGCGATGTGCTGCCAGATGCTTTAGCTGTTTTGGATCCTAAACGAAGTGATTGCACCTATCCCTTTAAAGAACTTTGCGGCTGTGGTGTGGGTTTTAAGCTCATACAAGGATTGTTACAGCATCAAGGGAAAGAAGTAAATGAAATTATCGCATATTTAGATTTTGTTGCGGTTGCCATTGCAGCAGATATTGTTCCAATAGTTGGTGAAAACAGGGTCCTTGCATTTTTGGGGCTTCAGCAACTCAACATCCATCCGCGACCAGGTCTAAAAGCGATTATGCGCGATAAACCAACGAAGCAAATTATTTCAGATATTCTTTTTGGTATAGCACCTAGAATCAATGCTGCTGGACGTATGAAGCATGGACTTGATGCTGTTAAATTACTGCTCTCAGAATCTGGTGAAGAAGCCAAAAAAATAGCACAAGAAGTCGAAATATACAACACCTCACGTCGTAAATTAGAAAAAGAAATTACCGAAGAGGCCTTGACACAAATATTAGAAAATGAAGAAGAAAACAACGCGACCAATGTCGTCTATTCGCCGCACTGGCATAAAGGCGTAATCGGGATTGTTGCTTCAAGGATTATTGAAACCTATTACAGGCCAACTTTGGTATTTACCAAGTCTAGTCAAGGGATTTTAGCTGCATCTGCACGCTCGGTACCTGGCTTTGATTTGTATAAGGCAATCGATGCCTGCCGTTCGCATATCATTCAATTTGGTGGGCATAAATACGCGGCTGGAGTCACCATAAAGGAGGAAAACTACAAAGCATTTAAAGAAAACTTTGAAGCGCAGGTTGCCCAAACAATAACAGCTGTGCAAAAGGAACAGGCCCTTGAGATTGATCTCGCATTACCCTTTACTTCAATCACGTTAAAGTTATTACGTGTCTTAAAGCAAATGGAGCCTTTTGGGCCTGAAAACAGAAGTCCTATATTTTATACAGAAGGGGTTAGGGACAGCGGTTATGCCAAATTAGTTGGGCAAGACAAAAGCCATCTTAAAGCCCGATTTATACAAGGATCCAGTTCCCCCATAAACGCCATAGGCTTTAGCTTAGGAGAAAAAATATACCTACTCAAAAAAAGATCACCTCTTCGGATTGCATACAGTATTGAAGAAAACGTATGGCATGGCAATGTAAGCGTTCAGCTTAGACTAAAGGATGTTGAATAAAAAAACCCTCTAAGGCGAGGGTTTTTTATATTTTAATAAGAATACTTTTTTAAAACAGATACTGTAAGCTTAAGTTGA
>CENP01213028.1_pt1 | contig 16380 bp, 11 predicted proteins | sample 361281 | NCBI WGS metagenome assembly CENP01 (sample SAMEA2591122, study PRJEB7988) | marine metagenome | biome: marine biome (ENVO:00000447); feature: deep chlorophyll maximum layer (ENVO:xxxxxxxx); material: saline water (ENVO:00002010), including plankton (ENVO:xxxxxxxx) | depth 70 m | reverse complement strand
AAGAAAAAAATATTAATAATATTGACTCAGAATCCTCAGATCAAACTCTTGAAGAAGTTGAAGGGAATTTTTCTTTTCTTAATGACTTAGTTCCTCCCAGTAATGTTTCTTTATATGGTCAGGAAAAAGAATTGATTATAAAATTAAATGATGGCAGACAAGGTTTAAAAAGATGGAAATGGTATCCTGATGAATCCTTAGATGAAGGAGGAGAATGGGATTCTATTGGAAGTCCTGGTGACGGATCAGTTTATATCAATGAAGAAATTGGTTCTTTATTTAACTTAGAAGAAATTAAAAATAAAAGTACTTCCTTACAAGATGTACCAGATCAAAATCTTAAAGAAGTTGAAAAGAATATTGATTTTAAAGTATCGCAAAATTCTTATAATGAATTGATAAAATCCAAATTAGGAGATGATATAAATGAAAAAGAATTAATAAAAAAATATATTTCAGAATCTTATAATTCGGATAAAACTGAAAAGGAAAGTAATAATCAGATTGAGATTAATGATTCGGAATCCTCAGATCAAACTCTTAAAGAAGGTGATGAAGATTTGTCTCTCCAAGAATCTCCCTATTTGGATAAAAATGAAGAAAAAATCATTATAAATAATCATATAAATCAGATTAATCAAATTGATGATAATTCTTCAATCATTTCAATTATCATATTTAATGCTAACAAAGAAAAATATAGGTTTAAGGAATCCTTATTTAGTAAAAAACTAAATATTGGAATTAATCAATTAAGCTTAACAATTAAAACTTATAATACACTTAGGAGAAATGATATAAATTTTTTATATCAACTACCTCAATTCAGTAAGAATGATTTATTAAACCTTAGGAATTTGGGAGTAAAAGCATGTGAAGAATTGATATCTTCAATTTTAAATTTTCATAATATTTATGATGATAGTAAAAATTTAAATGAAAATTTTCAAATTTCCTACAAAAAAGATTCACATATTGATAAGTTAAATACAAATTCTAATGTAAGCAATATACTAAGGCGAAATGGAATTGAAGATATTTCAGATCTTACTAAATTTAGTGAAGATGAAATAAAGAATTTCAATGGATTTGGCTCTATATCTTGGGCTAATCTAAAAAAATCAATAAAAACATATGAAGAAATCAACTCAACTAAAATAAAATTCAAAAATTTAAATAATTCAAATCATCAAATAAAATTTGATGATAATACTAATAGTGGTTCTATTGAATTTTGGAACTTTATACAAGCAAAGTTTCAAAATATCAAAACGCAAACTAATAATTCAGATATTGAAAATATAGACAACTTATTAGAGTCATTTTTCCAAGAAGCCTATAAAAATAATAGTAATTTGAGAACACTAGAAATGATTTACCTAATTAGTGATGAAGAATGTAAAAAGTTCAATGAATCTTCAATCAAAAAACTAACTTTTGAATATCAACTTTATAAATATTTAATTTTTAAAAAATTTCTTAATTCAGAAAACACTTTCAGTGCACTATCTTGGATAAGCAATTTCAGAAAAGTCATAGAACGAGATAATAGTATTGTTATTTACCTCCAAAGGATTTCAGGAAAAACACTTGCAGAAATTGGTAGAGAAAGAAATTTATCTAGAGAAAGGATTAGAAAAATAGAATTGAAAATTTCTAAATTAACAGGAACTTCTGCCTCAGAGTTAACCAAAATAAGTAGAAATTTAAAAGAAGAGATTCTTTTTAAAGAAGAATCTTCCATTTTCTCAGGAATTATTAAAAAATTTGGCAGATTACCTCATAAATTGGATAAGCTTAAAAATGAAAATGTATCTGATTCTATAAATAATTACCTAAAATTAAATCTTAAAGAAAGAATAGATATATATGAAAAATTTTATTTTGAAATTCCTTCTTCTGAATATGACTTTCATTATGAATATGTTTCTAACTTAAATGGTATAGTCGGTAATGGATATTGGTTAAAACTTGAGAATTTAAAAGAATATTTATTTAGACATGCTAATAAATTAGGAGAGCCTGATCTTATGCCTAAGCAGACATCGTTACCCCGTGCAGTAGGTGGAGTTGTACAAAGGCATGGGGGGCAAAGTAAAGTTGCTGCTTTAGTTGGTTTAAAATATCAAGGTCAACTTGTTAATCCAGATGGAGGTAGGTCTTACTGGACCGATCAGAGACTTGAAGACTTAATTGATGACGTAAATAAGTTTTATATACAAGATTTATCAATAATGCCTGAAAGGACTCAATTTGTTAATTTCTTCAAATCAACAACGATTAAAGAATATCAAGATAAAAAAGTTTATTCAGCATTTGCCGCATTTACAAAACAAGAAGTTTTAAGTTGGGAAGAAGTTGCAATAAGATTTAGGAGAAAGACTTTTTATTAAAAATTTCGGTTTATGTATAAAATTTTGCCCTTTATTATTTCTTATTGATTACTATTGATTAGATTAAACTCTCCAAATTCTTTCAAATATAAAATAATAAATATTATGTCTAAAGAAAAAATTATAAAAGAATTTATAAACCAAATTACAGATCAAGTTAAAGCTCGTCAAGTCTCACTAGAAGAGGCTTGCAACAATTTAAAAATATTTTGTACAGATGAGATGAAAGAGTTTCTCAAAGAAGCTCAGCTTACCTTAATGAGAAAAGAACAAAAAATTAAAACAGCTACCGCAGTATTAAACTCACGGAAAAAAGATTATTGGTATTTACCAGGTGAGGGAGACGAAATTTGGTCAAACTATAAACGTTTCCTTATTGAGAATAAAAAATGGGAAAAAGAGAATATTGATCAACTTGATATGGAATCTACATCAATAGTTAATGAATTATTGAATCCCATAAGCGATGTAGATGCAAGAATTCAAGGCTTAGTTTTAGGTTATGTACAATCAGGAAAAACTTCAAATATGGCTGGAATCATAGCCAAAGCAGCAGATAGTGGTTATAAATTCATCATAATTTTTGCAGGCCTAACTGATGCATTGAGGAGACAAACTCAAATCAGAATTGAGAATGATGTGACAGAATATTCTAAAGAAAGATGGCATTGGCTTACTGATCAAAATGATGATTTCATAGCAAGTCCTCAACCTTTGCCTGATACAGCCAATAAAGTAACCAAAATCTGCGTAATAAAAAAGAATGTCAATATTTTACAACGATTAAATGAAAAAATTAATCAGCTTACTACCCCTAGAGTCAGAAAGATGACTACTTTAATAATAGATGATGAGTGTGATCAAGCCTCTTTAAACACAAGAGAAAATAGAGATATTGCAGGTGATATATCTGGAACAAATAAATTAATTAAAGATACACTTTATACCTTAAAAAAGGTTTCATACGTAGGTTATACTGCAACACCTAATGCCCCATTTTTAACAAGTCCTCAATCTGCAGATGGCACAGATAATCTATTCCCAAAAGACTTTATAGTTCCTTTGAAGGAGCCAAAAAATTATTTTGGAGTAAACAAACTTTTCCAAAATGAAGAAAATAGTGAGGGCGAATATGAATTACCTTTTATAAGGAGAATTGAAGAAGAAGAAAATTCAATATTGCAACCGCCTTCTCAAAAAGAAAGATTTAATTTTAGGCCTAAATTAACAAATAGTTTGATAAACGCATGCGACTATTATCTTTTAGCTTTATCAGCAAGAGCTTGCAGAAAAGATGGTTTAGAACATTGCTGCATGATGATTCATACATCAAGATATACAGAAATGCATGATGCCTTTTTACCACTTATCCAAGGTGAATGGCTGCAACCGATATTAAGAGATCTTAAAGAAAATAAAAATAGAACGTTAAAGAGGCTTGAATCTCTTTGGGAAAAAGAAATTTCAATATTGGAGGATTCAACTAGGTTAAATCTCAATTGTCCTGAGATTCCTGAAACGTTTGATGATTTGAAACCGCACTTGCTAACTCAAGCTTTAACTATTGAAGTTTTAAGAGAAAATTCAAATAATGAAAATGAAGAAGAGAGACTAGATTTTGAAAGAGGGACAATTCACGCGATTGTAATTGGTGGGGATGTTTTATCAAGGGGTTTAACCATTGAAGGATTATTATGTAGCTTTTTTCTTAGAGCATCAAGTCAAGATGATACCCTAATGCAAATGGGAAGATGGTTTGGTTATAGAAAAGGCTATGAAGACTTACCCAGAATTTGGATGACATATTCTGTGGAATATGACTTTAGTAAATTCATTGAAAAAGAAGAGCATATGAGAAGAAGAATAGCCACCATGCGAGAACAAGGTAGATCACCAAGAGAATTCCCTCCTGAGGTTGCGATATCTAAGGGGCGCAAGCCAACGGCTAAAGGAAAAATTTCAAGAAGAATTGAAACGTCAAACGGAATGTTTTATGAACGTGAACTTTGGACATTGCGCTTCCCATTGGATCAAAATAAACATAAGCAAAATAAAAAGGCTGTAGGAAAATTAATTGAAGATTTAATTGAAGAGTCCAAATACAATTTTGAAAAAATCAATAATTGTAATGTTGTAAAAAATGTTGACTGTATCCACATACTAAATTTTATTGATAATTTTTATTTTTATGAAAAAGAGAGTTTTGGAGGTTTATATAAATTTATAGAATCAGAAAATAAAAATGATCCTAATAATTCTTTAAGAAAATGGAATATTGGTATTATGGAAGGTAAAGGAGAAGGATTAATTAACATTAGTTCTCTAAGAGATATAAGAACTTGTATTAGAACAAAGGTTTATGATGCAAATTCAAATAACAAAGAAATTTACATAAAGGCGCTTATGGGTCCAACTGATCTTTTAATTGATGTGGATAGAAAAAAATTCAAACAGTTTGAAGCAGAAAACCCCGAATATGATAAACAGAAAAGAGAACTTACTAGAATATATAGAAAAAAAATATATGGAGATAGACCTCTCCTAATTATTTATCCTATAAGCAAAGATTCTAAACCAAATGAAAAAAACGAAAATAGAAAAGCTCTTTTTGAGAATATAGACATAACGTATGAGAAACATGATATATTTGGAGTCGTTATTTCTTTACCAAGTACACCGGAAAAAAGAATTTTCATAGAAAAAGCCCTAAGAGTTCAACGTTCTTGAAAATGGAATTAATTTACATTCACAATTTTAAAATTTTGGAATTCTATAAGTTTCTTTTTTATTAATGTTAGATACGATCAAAAATACATGGGAAATACTTGAACCCATACGCAAAATATCAGAAGAACAGTTTGAGATATGTCCTATTGAAGTTTCAGAAAAATTAAAACCAGATTCAGTTTTGTTTTTCATAAATGATAAGAATCAAAAAGGAATTTTATTAAAGGATGATAACCTTGAAACTAAGCTACCAAAACACGGTTGTTCAAGGCTTGAAATAATACGTCAAAATATTTCTATTGAAGGTATTGAAAATAAATATATAAAAGTAACTTGTTTAGAAGAATCCCTAAATTATGCTTTTTCAATTCTAGTAAGCAGAATTCTTCAATTATTAATTGATGGTTCTTCACCTTCCAGTGCAACTATAGATTCAGTAAATGAGTTGAGAAAGCTTCTTTCTCGTTCTAGAGGCCCCTTACCTAAAGAAGAAGAAATTATAGGCCTAACTGGAGAATTGATTTTTATTTTTTCATTAGTAGAGAAAAGACAAAATTTATGGAAAGGATGGAATGGACCATTTAAAGCATCTAAAGACTATACCCAAAGTAATATTGATGTTGAATTAAAAGCATCACTACAATCAGGAGAACCATCAATTACAGTAAATAATTTAAATCAACTTGAACCAGTAGTAGATAGATCGCTGTTTTTATTTCATTCAACACTTGTAAAAAATCCTAATGGAGATATATCAGTACCAAGATTAATAAAAAAAATTGTAGAAAAAATTGAAGATAAAGATGATTTTATAAATACTTTATTCGCTGCTGGTTATTCGACAGAACATGAAGATATGTGGGATTCATTTAGATTTTCTGTAATAGAAAAAACATCATATAAAGTAACAAATGATTTTCCAAGAATAAACCAAAACTCTTTTATTAATTCTTCCATCCCAGATAGCATTTCAAAGATAAGATATGATATTGAACTCAATAAGTTAAATAAATTTAAAATAGAAAACAAATCTTTAATTAATTTACTTTATCAAAGTGAATAAGCAAGAAATGACTATTAATATTTTCAGTGAGCCTTTCCCAAATAGCGGTGCTATGCCAGGGGAGGGGGCAACTAAGTTACTTGGTCTATCATTAACCCCTTTAGAAATTCTTCTCAGAGAAACTCTTCAGAATAGTTGGGATGCTTCCATAGAACAACACTCTAAGCCATCTTTTGAGATTAATTTGAGGCTTTTGAAAGTAAATGAATCTATTGCACTTAAAAAATTTTTCTATGAGCTCCCTCCTAACGATTCAAAAGAGAGATTGGTTTTAGAAAAATTTTTGAATAAAAAGTATCAATTAATTTTGGAAATTTGTGATTTCGGAACAAAAGGACTTGGTGGACCATTTTCAGCATCCGAAGCAATTAACAAAGAAGAAGATTATGATTTTGTGAATTTTGTAAAGAATATTGGCAGTCATAGAGACCAAAGAAATGGAGGAGGAACTTATGGTTTCGGAAAATCATCTCTATTTAATATGAGTAAATGTAAAACTATACTCATAGATTCATTAACCTCTTACAAAAATAAACTTCAAAACCGCTTTATTGGATATGCTTTGGGTACCTCATACGATGCATGGGAAGATCATGAGAAAAAGCGCAAAAGATTTACAGGTAGACATTGGTGGGGCTCGAAAGGAAATTATTCGAGTGATCCTAAAGTAGTTGATCCTATTTTAGATAAGGAAGCAAGAATAATTTCCGAAGATCTTGGACTAAAAGTAAGAAATCATGAAAAGGATAAGGGTACTTCATTAGTAATTCTTGATCCAAATTTAGATGATCTTGATGAGAGTTTCTCTCCTGAATTAATACCAAAACTTCAAAAAAAGATTAACTTAAGATTTCAAGAAATATTACTTTGGTGGGCATGGCCAAAATTTACTCTTATGAGTAATAATGAAAGGCCAATGAGTTGTCAAATATCAGTTTTTGGAGAAAAAGAAGAGATCCCAGCTCCAGAAAGAATATTGCCATTGAGTTTTTTAGCTAACGCTTTAAGAGAAGCTAGAAATAAAAAAAATCCTATTTACTCATCTAGGCCTAGAAGAAAGTTAGGACATATTGGTACCTGTATAGATCAATCCGAAGGTGATTTATATAGTGATTCACGATTTAGAGATGTTTTAGAAGAAACACTTATTCCTGAAAAACTTAGTCATTTTGCCTATCTTAGGCCAGCAGAGTTGGTAGTTAAATATGTTGATAGAAATTTAGATGATAATCAACCTCAATGGGCGGGAGTCTTTATATGCAGTGACGAATATGATATAGAGAGAGGTTTTGCAAAGTCCGAGCCTCCCACACATGACGACTGGAAGCCAGATTCATCACATGATCTTTCAAAAGAACAAAGAAAATTTGTTAGAAGTGCTAAAAGGCAAATAACCATAGAAGCAAATAAATTATCTGGCGAACAAACATCTGATTTGGAATTAGATATAAACTCCGAATCTAATAGAAATTCTATTGCTTGGTTAATGGGTGATATTGGTTCTTCAATTATTGGCAGAGGTATTGGAGGCGCTGATGGCTCAAAGAAGCTAGGGAAGAAAAAAAGTAAAAATAAACTTATAACAAAATTAACCAAGCCAACTTATTTTAAAACGAGCTTTATAAATAAAAAAATAGTTGCTGAATTCAAAATGACGCTAACTGGTAAAGAAGGTGAAAATGTTCAGATAGATTTTAAATCATGGATTTTGTCAGAGGAAGGTAAGGTTGAGTCTGCCCCAAATGGTTTAAAGCCTAAAATAATTAAATTAAAATCTACAAACATTTATAATTTTAATGAAGAACAAATACAAAAACAAATAAATCAAAATAGGGAGGGGGTATTGAGTTTGCCTTTTGTAATACAGAAAAATCAAATAAATATTGAAGTTAGTGTTGAGATCCCAGATAACGTAGTTATTACATTAATTTCTAATTTAATTAATAATTTGTAAACATGGCAACATTTGCTTATCCTTATCCTAATTTATTTCCCTATATCGAAAGTAAATGTCTTTGGTCATATTCGGTAGATGGTGAGGAATACAAAGAATTTAAAGAACCTTTAGCTAACTGGGATTATAATGCTTCACTTGGAATACGATGCAAAGTAAGTTGGGATATAAGAGAAATTTTTGAGCAGGCTGATCTTCATGCAATCTTTAATTATTCAAGAATAGCGATAATAGAAATTTCCTCGCCAGGACAAATATGTTCAGGTAGAAAAAAAATAATTGATTATCCGCTAATAGATTTGAATAAATTTCAAAACCAAATAATCTATAAAATTAATTCTTTAAATAATTCAAGTAATATTCAATATCGTCTTATTATATATACAGAAAATTGTGAATTAAATAGTTTTAAATATAAGAAAGGGAGCATTTTATATGATGAATTTTCAACCTTAGTACTTGAAGGGGAACGTGCAAGGATTAATTTGCAAAGATGTGACTTCGAAGCTTTTTTTAATAACAAAAATGCTATGTGGTTTGTAGATTTCCAACCGATGAGTTTATATCAAACCTTTAATGAGACTTATACCCTCTATTTAAATAGCAATAAGAAAAACTTAGAAGATCAAATACGGCGTAGTATTCATCTCAAAGACGCACTGAAAACAGATTTGGTAATTACTATTATATGCTCCACTCTTCTTAATCAAGATTTAGATATTGATTTGGATGAAGATTACCCAGATAGTTCACTAGGTTTTCAAATTAAAGAATGGCTAAAAGACTTCGGTGTAGAATCTAAAACTAATTTAGAAAAATTCAAATTTGAAATTAAATACAATCAAAATATTATCAAAATAAAATGCCAAAATCTTTTCTGTTCTGATTTTGATTAAAAATAAAAAAATGTATTTATTACCACAACTCAAAAAAGAAACTGGCCAAGAAGCAATTTTTAATTTTATTAAAAATGGAAAAATTGCTGAATCAGATATTTTTAAATATTATGATGGATTATCTTATACACCTTCAGAAAATAAAAAAGTAAAAACTGAAGCTTTACATGAACTACGTAATGAGATTCTGAAATTAGCAAAAAATAATGGATTTGGGAACGAGTGCGTAAATCGTTTTAGGGATTTCGAATATGATGTAGCAATTTCTCTTAGTAATTGCAGCTTTCTTTGGGAAAATGCATTACCTACTGGAGAAGCTTTGAGAAATAACTTTTGGACTTACCTAACAATTGTTTTATTGCCTGATTTAGCAGCTTGGAGATGGCCAATGCCTCAAGATGGTCAAGTTAGTACTGCATGGAATGGAAGAATTATGGGAGGGACTAGAAATACTTTCCAAAGAATATTTAGAAGAGTATTAAGTTTTGATAGAGGTTTTAATCATCCTGAGCGCTTCACTTTAATAAAAAATCTTATGGAAGATGATTTTAGTGCCATATTGGAGAGAACTAGCATAGGTTGTAATTCAAAAATTGCAATCGCGTTGGCAGAAGAATTCATTTCAATGCGAAAAAGACATGAAGATAAAAATAAGCAAATTCAAACGTTAATTTATAGAGAATCAACGAAAGACTTAACTGCTTATGGCAAGGTACAATCTTTAGATTTACTTCAAGAAGAAGATTTAAAAGAATTAATTTCTCAAGTATTTGATCAAAAAGAGAGTCAATTATTAAATTAATACTTTTTTCAATTATTTAATTTAAAGATATGATTAATATTATGGAAATTACTAATTGGTCAGCATATATATTAACAGCTTCTAATCGTAGAGAGAAAGTATTTTTTACAAGTAAAGGAGCTTTAAAAGAAGACGCTCTTCAAAGATGTAAAGCTTTGCATGGAGTAAGCGCAACAGATATTAGTCAATTAAAAAGAGAATGGAATTAGAAAATCATATGGGCAATTTTAATACTGAACACTAATATAGAATCTTTTTTAAAACCTGCTAAAATAACATTAGACAATCCTGACTGTCATAAAACCACTCTTTATATAGAGAGCAGGAAAAGAAGAAAAAATAAGAAAATTAATTAACTTTTTTTAGAAAATAGAAAATTCTTATAATTTTTAATTTTTAAAATATAAAACTTATTTTTTTGTATTCATTTATAACTTTTAGAAACAATGACTGATCATGAAAAATTGAGAATTGAAATCTCAATAAAAATGACAAAAAGAGACCTTAAAAAGAGATGGGTTTCAATCAAACCAGAATCAAGATCTGCCATCAGAGAAGAATTTGGAGAATGGATGAATAAATCCTCTTTTAAAAAAGAAGATCTTATTTTTTGGGATTATTTTAATTGCTCTTGAAATCTTTTATCCCTCTAAAAAAATTAACTTTCGAATAAAAATTTTTAATATAAAAATAGATTATTCAAAAAGTTTATTCAAAATTATTACTAACAATCAACAATTAAAAAATTATTAATCATGAAAAATCTAGAGTTCGTAGATTTTGTTAAGGTAAATATTCCTTCAAAATCATTTTCAATTATTGGATCAAATGGATCTATTAATAAATTAGAATGTAAAAATTCGAAAGAATTTATATCAAAGTTTAAATTTTTAAAAGAAAATATTGATGAAGATATTATTAGTTTTATTGGTTTAGATTAAATATCTGGTCACTAAAAATTAATGAAGATGATTTATATTTCATCGGTTTGAAAAATAAAAATGTTTCTGACCAATTTAAGTAATAATAATTACTTAAACTTTATAAATTATCTTCACATCTATAAATTATTCTCTGAAATAATTTCTTAATTATAATCTTTTTATTGGATTAAAAAACTCAATCTAATAACAAATTCCTCTCATGAAAAAAACCAAAAAAAATATTATAGCTTTAAGGTTATTCTCAAAATATTCTTTATTGCTTTTAATACTTATTTTTTTGATTAGGTATATAAGAAATAATTCAACATTCTTTATGCCTAAAGAATATAAAACCTTAAAAAAAATAGTAAATAAAATTGCATCCAAAAATTATCTTGGTGATCAAGTAATACCCTTTTCAATTGGAAGTGGTGCATATATGGAATATGAAGCTGAGAAATTAGGCCTATGCACAACAGATAGTTGTTATTATTTTAAGAATTTAAATCCTTATAAAAAACATTCTGCTTTTAAAAATGTGAATATTAATGATCTTATTAAACAATCTTATTTATATAATTCTATTGAAGCATATGCTTGGAGTGGAGTAGTTTGGCTAAGCAGATCTACATTTCGAACATATGGAGATAAAATAGGATTTCTTGCTTGCACAGTGGGTCATGAAATCTCACATATAATACATAATGACCACATAGAACAGTCGATAAAATTATCTCAAAAAATAAAAGAATACAATCCTTCTAAAGGTTTAAGTAAGGAAGAATTAAAAAGTGAAGAGGATGAATACAAAGATTCTTATAAAAAATTATTTTCAAGAGAAACCGAAATGAGAGCTGATCAAAATAGCTCTAAAATGATTATTAATTCAGGATATCCCGTTGATACATGTCTTAAAGAACTTAAATTTTTAAGCAAAAGAAATCATATAGATGCACATACTGATAGTAAGAGTACTCATCCAGGTCATTTAGAGAGATACAAATCTTTAAATACATTCATTGAAGCCTACGATAAATCAAAAGAAATTAAAACCTCCAAAACCTTAAAATGGAAATGGAGATATGATAGAAATTCTAATGTTTTAAGATTTATTCCTAAAAATTAGTTTTTAAATTATGAATAAAATTATGATTAAATCTATTCTATGAATAATAAAAAAATTCAATTTTTTTTAGATTCTTATTGCGAAGGAGCTTACCCAGTAGATGACTCTTTATATGAACTGGAAAAAGAAAATTGGTACAAAGAATTAATCATTTTAATATCTAATAATAAAAATTCTGAAGCAGAAAAGTTTGCATCAAAATTTCTAACAGCAGAATATTGTTTAGAAAATGTTGATTTTTTAAATCAATCTGGATTTAAATTTATAAAAACTAATTCTGTTAGCGTAAATGTCCCATTTATAGAAGAAATAGACGGACTTAAAGTTCCCTTATTTAGATGGATAGGTGCGCAATTAATAATTGAGGCGCCTAAAGAGATAGTAGGTAATTGGATGGAAGAGTCCGATGATAAATATAAATTTAATAATGAATTATTTAGAAATTGGCTAGAAAAAAATGATTGTTATGATTTTAACGACGGCTTTATTTATAATTTAGGCTCTCTTTGGTATGACTTAGAAGGAATGGGAGAAAATGGTGGTTCAATTAATAAAGAATCTATTGAATTATCATTTAATTAAAAATTGTTTTTAAAATAAATCATTTTTTTTTTCATGATTTTGCACAGTCGTTTTAATCTTATAACATCATATTTGTTTCCACTTAGACCTTAGGAAAATTTAGGGGAGCCCTCTTAGAATTTACTTTGTTTAATTGTTCCCGCCAAGCTGCTATTAAAGGATTTCTACAAAATATTGCAAGTTCAGTTGGTGTAATTATTTTTTACTTTAACTTTTTATTTAATTATAAATTACTAATTCAGTTAAATTACGATCTCCTTTTTTAATTTGATTTAATTGTTCTTCAGTTATATTTCGGAGATTGATCCCAGCCTTTCGATATGAATCTTCTGGGTTTGTAAAAATAATCCCTTTCTGATACTTAACAAGACGTTTATTCTCTTCTGGTAAAACAAGATTATAACGCCCATATATATTTTGATAGCGTTGCAAGACTTCCTCTGCTGGGCTTAAAAAAGTAGACCAGTTAAGTTTAAAAAGTTCTGCTGCTGCAACTTTCCTTGGATAATGATGATCTTTTGTTAGTGTAATTTTATGAGGTTTATCAGATTCAAAAAGTTTTTTTAAAGCATCAATAGATATATCACCTGTCCATAGTTCCTTACCCTGAGGTAAATACCAGATAGCGGCTCCAATCATTGTTTCTAAAAGTTGTTTATGGTTCTCATTACAATTTTCAGAGAAATAAAAATCTTGCTGACTTATAACTGTTCGAGCTATTACATCAGCTTTATCAAGAATTTTGTTATTAAAATTACTATCAAAATTTTCCATACAATTTACGATAATTTATTTACATCTTTGATTAATATATCTTCTTCGGGATATTTTACATAGAAGATGGACTTATTTATGAAGAAATTTTTTATTTGAATGAAGAAATTTTTTTATCTAATTAAAATTATGTTAATTTAATTTTATAATCTTAAAAAAATTTTAAAAATAATAACTAACAAACTTTATGATGATTCCAATTGGAGGGAAGAATACAAAGGTTATACAAGTAATAAAAGATATCTAGAATTACTTGAAAATGGACCAAAGAGTTTATCTCAGGCATGGATATTAGGTGCACTGTATAATGAATGGAAAAAGATAAAAGAATATGATAAATTAGATCCAGTTGTAAAAGAAAACGAGGGTCAATTACAATCATCTTTCAAGGATCTTTATAAAAACAAATAATCTAAAGTTATGGCTTATGAATAAATTAAGTTATAAAAAATAAAATATTAGATTCTAGTAATTTATTTGATTTTTATATTCTTTCTGAAATCTCACAAATTTGGCCTTTAAAAAATTGTTTTTAAATAAGCTTTTTATTACTCTAAATTATTTTTAAATCTGCAAAGTAATTTTCTAATCTGATTTCAATATTTATTTTCATATTTTTTAAAATTTTTTAAATTTATTTTTTAATCGAGCATCATCAGTCTGCAAAGTCTATTAACCTTCTCAGCTTCATCTACAGTATTAATTAATCCAGTTGCAAGCCTAGGACAACCAATAATAATTGATAGACATTGAGCTCTACTTATTGCGACATTTAATCGATTTGGTGCTAATAAAAAGTCAATCCCTCTTGGCGCTTCATCTCCTGAACTTGCAGTTAACGAAAGAATAGCAATAGGAGCTTCTTGGCCTTGAAAACGATCAACTGTGCCTACTTTTGCTCTACCTTCTAGCCTTTGTTCTAATCTGTTCACCTGTACGTTATATGGAGCTATTACAAGAATGTCATTGGGTGTGATTTCTCCTGTACGATTTTCATTAAATTGAGCATATGTATAGCTTCCTCCAAGTAATGATTCAACAATTTTTTCTATAAAGTTAATCTCTTCAATACTTTTTACACTACATCCAGAATGTTCAATCGCTTCAAAAATAATACCTTGATTGGGAAATTGATTACCTGATTGACTTAAACATGGCTTGCCCCAATTAATAGAATTATTTTCATTAAAAGGATTACCCATAAGTCTTTTGTCGTAGAAAAGTTCAGAAACAATATTTGTTATGGTCGGTTCCATTCGCCAGCTTGTATTTAAAAAGATTCCTTTATCTTCTGGTACTACATTTGCTCCTTGCATTAAATATTCCAAGCAAGATTTACCTGAATCTCCTGGATGATGAGCTTTAGTGGGTTGCGACAATTGTTGCTGATCACCTACTAAAAGAATTGATTTTGCAGACTGAGCCATTACAAGTAAGTTTGCCAAAGACATTTGACCTGCTTCATCAATTACAAGAACATCAAAAGCATTAGCCATCTCTTCTCTAGAGAAAACCCAAGTAGTTCCACCAATAACAGTTTCATTCAAAGTCAATGATGCAGATGGAATCAATTCAATTCCACTATTAGTAAGCTGTTGATCTTCTCTTTTACTTGTAGCTTTAACAATCTGATTATTAAGTCCCTCCTCTTCACATATAGCTTTTACTTTTAACAACAAATTATTTATAGCTTGATTGCTATTGGAGCTTATGGCAATTTTCTTATCTAATTTTATTAATTCAGATATTAATTTTGCTGTGACAGATGACTTGCCTGTACCAGGTGGACCTTGTAATGCAATTACTGTTTCCAATTCTATTTCTAAAAAATTAGCTAAAAGTTTTGGAAGACCTTTTGGATTTTCTCGTATATCTTTATTGAGTTCTATCAAACCTTTTACTGGTTTTCTTTCTAATAATTTATAAATAGCATTTTGTAATTTTTTATTTCTATTAATCCATGCATCTGCTTGTATCTCGAGTCGATCTCTAAGTGGTTTGGCAATATCAGACGGGACTTTTATTAAAGTGCATGGCCCTTTTGGAATCCCATCTGAAGCACCTTCTTCTATTCTCTTTTCTTTCTTTTTCCAAGGATATTTAAGAGTAACTTCACCTCGGTCATCATCAACTTCAACGGCTTCAATCTTTAAACCGGTAGATGCTATTTCAAGAGTAAGTCTAGAAGATCCATCTTGACTGCTATAGAGCTTTAGATCTTGAGTTGGGTTGAATTTTAAAGAATGAAAGTCTGCTCCAGTCCTAGCACTTTTTCGTGATTCGCATTTTTGCCAAATAGCCCCTTCAATAACTTCGCTATCTTCTAGCAACTCATCAGAGTTAGAAGAGGCTATCTCTTTTCGATCAAAATATGTCCACCATAAAACTTTAGCTTCTCTGTGGTGAAAGGGTAAAAGATGAGCTAATAAAAGTTGTGCCCGCAAAGTCATTCCTCTATTACCTTTCTGATTTATTTGAATAGAATCATCATTTAAATCTGATGAATTTAAAGTTTTACATTCTTCAGGGAGTTCATCTAACAACTTATGACTTAGCTGTTCAAGAGGGTTAATTATTTCTATATTTTCTTCTTTTAGTAGTGGTTCTAGGGGTTGTTCAGGTAAGCCTTTATTCTTTTTAAGAATAAGCAACCACTCATGAAGTAGTTGAGTAGATTCACAATCTTCTCTGTTGTAGTCTTCAATTGTTTTTAGTTGAGGACTTCCCTTAGGAAGCATACCTGGATTCTTTGGTTCTCCTGAATCGGACCAGTTACGATAAGCGACTAATGAATCTCCTGCCGTCTTAACATCGGCATCTCGATGATCCATATAAAGTTTCTCAACCTTTTTGATTGTATAACTATCTTCTCCTAAAACAATAGAACCAGTAACAACAGGTAAAAGATCAACTAAAAGCGAAGAACGTAACCATTGATCAATTATTGTCTCCTTAGTTGAATATTGCTGAGCTAATCGTCTGATTGCACTTTTTTCATAACTACCGTAGTGATAAATTTTTAAATTTGGATATCTTTTTAGACGATTTTCTACCCATTCCACCCAATCTTCAAAAGCCTTTTTTTCTTCTGATGGAGAATGTGCCCACCATGCTTTATAAACAGTAGAGGTATCAGATTC
>CENP01018689.1_pt1 | contig 16382 bp, 10 predicted proteins | sample 361281 | NCBI WGS metagenome assembly CENP01 (sample SAMEA2591122, study PRJEB7988) | marine metagenome | biome: marine biome (ENVO:00000447); feature: deep chlorophyll maximum layer (ENVO:xxxxxxxx); material: saline water (ENVO:00002010), including plankton (ENVO:xxxxxxxx) | depth 70 m | reverse complement strand
AGAACAACTTAAAGCTACATCGTCTAGCCTGAGAGATGAACTGGAAAATCAAACCTTGGACGCTGATGCTAAGATTCAAGAACAAGAAAAAGATAATGTAAATGACAAAAAACACTTACAAAAAACCATAGAAACATTACGCTCTAAATTGGAGAAAGAGAATGTCAAATAATACAATAGATAGAAAAAATCAATCGATAGAAACCAAAACGATTGGATCTAAAAAGGCGATAGATAACAAAGATCTAAAATACCTGTTAGATCGAACCGAGAATAAGCTGCATCGAACAGAAATGCTTCTATCAGTAACCCAAAAAATTGCTGGCCTTAAGAATCTTAGTGAAATTTTATGGACTCTTATTGATATGACAACCAAGGAACTAGGTGCTGATCGAGGAAGTTTGTTTCTCAATGATGCTTTAACTGGCGAATTATATTCGCGGGTCGCGCAAGGTGAATTAACGAGAGAGATCCGGATTTTAAATACCACTGGAATTGCGGGAGCTATATTTCAAACCGGTAATGGTGAAATTATACATGATGCGTATAAAGATGATCGCTTTAATAGCAAGATTGATGAACAAACGGGGTATGTTACAAAGAATATTGTATGTGCTCCGGTAAGAACTGTTCGAGGAGATATCATAGGTGTTATCCAAATTTTAAATAAACGAAAAGGGCGTTTTACGAAAGATGATTTGGAAATTGTTGAGGCTATAACCCTACAAGCCGCTGTCTCCCTTCAAAATGCTCAAGGTGTTGAAGAGATGCATAAAAGTCGAGAGAAAGAAATGGAATTTCTAGACATTGTCTCCGATGTTACTGCAGAAATTGATTTAGGTTCCTTACTCCAAAGAGTTATGCTTGAAGCCACACGCATGCTTAATGCAGATCGAGCAACCCTTTTCCTCAATGACGAAAAGTCAGAAGAGCTTTTTTCAAGAGTCGCAATGGGTGAGGGAATTGGTGAAATACGACTACCTAATTCAGTTGGGATTGCTGGTGCAGTGTTTCAATCTCAGAAAACGGTAAATATCCCATACGCATATGCTGATCTAAGATTTAATCCATCTTTCGACAAACAAACCGGTTATTTCACACGATCAATTTTATGCGTACCTATTCTGAACAAGGATGGAAAGTGCATTGGATGTACCCAAGCGCTAAACAAAAAAGGTGGGGGTTTCACCGATGAGGATGAGTCGAGATTAAAAGCTTTTACACAACAAGTTGCTATAGCACTAGAAAATGCAAAATTATTTGAGGATGTTGCAAAAGAGCGAGCCTACAACCACAGCATGTTAACCAGTATGTCAAATGCCGTGATCACAATTAATGATGAAGGAAAAATTATAACTTGTAATAAAGCTGGACTGAAAATTCTAAAAATTCGGTCTACCGATATTATCGGTAAAAAAACAGAAGAGTTCTTTACAAATGGAAGGTCTTGGATCCTAGAAAAAGTTAAAGACTGTGAAGATACTAAAGAAGATGATATATTAATGGATGCTGAATTCGAGGTTGGGAGCGAAGATGATGGAAATCTTGAGACAGTTTCTGCAAACATCAGCTTCCTACCTTTAGAAAATCAAGACCCAGATGGACGAACGGATCAAGGCGATAGTCATTTAGGAACGTTAATAATGATTGAAGATATATCGGACGAAAAAAGAATGAAGTCAACAATGTCACGATATATTGATCCAGGTATTGCTGATCAGCTTTTAGGAGATGGAACAGATATAATGGGGGGACAAGAGACAACAGCGACACTTCTATTTTCTGATGTTCGAGGCTTTACAACAATTACAGAGACACTGGGGGCCCAAGGAACTGTTACACTTTTGAATGAATATTTTGACATTATGGTTGAGGCAATAAGTGAACAAGGAGGAATGGTTGATAAATTCATTGGTGATGCAATTATGGCTGGCTTTGGTATTCCTGTAGCACATGAGGATGATGAAGATCGTGGTGTAAGAGCTGGTATCAATATGATAAAGAATTTATGGGCTTGGAATGTTCAACGAGAAAAGGAGGGCAAAATGCCCGTTGACATGGGACTGGGTTTAAACACAGATTTAGTTGTCTCAGGCAATATAGGATCATCAAAACGTATGGATTACACAATGATAGGAGATGGCGTAAATTTGGCGGCACGACTTGAAAGTGCATGTAAGCAATATTCAGCCCGCATATTGATTAGCGATTTCACCTATAAAAAATTAAAGGGAACATACCAAATAAGATATATAGATGATGTAGTAGTAAAGGGAAAAACCGAACCAGTTGGAGTAAGGGAAGTATTAGATTATCATAATGGCGATACTTTTCCTAACTTAATGGACACAGTTAATCACTTTAATGAAGGACGTGAACATTACAAAACTGGTAGCTGGGAAAAAGCGACAAAATCTTTTAAAGAATGTTTAAAAGCTAATCCAAATGATAATCTATCTAATATGTACATAGAGAGAGTCAATCACCTAAAAAAATCTAATCCAAAGAATTGGGAAGGTGTCTGGGTAATGACTAGTAAATAACCCAAGTTTAATTAATTAAATTCGCAGCTAAAAGGTTTTCTGATTTATTTGGTTGTTGCAACAAAGATTCCATCCCAATCAGGTCCTGGTGGTGTAACCTCGTAGGCCGATATTCGGCCTTCATATAAATCACATAGTACATCTAACCTGAATGATTCACCTTTCACTCGTAACTGGTCAATGTACGTCCTTGCCTCTGACCATTTTTGAGCCGTGTAAGTATTAAGCATATTTTCGACCAGTTCCTTGACTTCTATAAATTTAACATCTTTTGCCAGATCTGCATCACCCATTAATGCATACACTAGCAAACCAACTGTCTTACCTTTAACTTGGATATTATCGAGTCTTAAAGTCGCAAAATCTTGTTCTACTTGCTCCCAAGTCTTTGGTCCTAAGACAATATCTACCCCATAAGTCTTAGACTGGCCCTCTAGCCGAGCCGCCGTATTTACTGTATCTCCAAGTACAGAATAATCCATTCTTTGAGCAGTGCCCATATTACCAACAACCGCGTCACCAGAATTTAGACCTAATCCAACTTTAAGATCCAAGTGCTTACGCCCTTCTTCTTTTGCTTCTTTTTCTAGCCGATCATTAAGCGGTTTCATTGCAGCCACCATCTCCAAAGCTGCTGTGCATCCATCTTTTGCGTGATTAGGGTCATCCATCGGAGCATTCCAAAATGCCATGATACAATCACCCATGTATTTATCAATTGTACCTTGGCGCGCTAAAATAATATCTGTTAGTGGTGTCAATAATTTATTTATTAATACAGTTAAGCCCTCAGCATCAAAAAGCTCAGAGATTGATGTAAAACCTCGCACGTCACAAAAAAGCAATGTCATATCTCGTTTAGTGCCCCCTAGAGACAATAGCGATGGGTTCTCAACTACTTGCTCAACCATAGCAGGTGACAAATATTTAGAAAATGCATCCCGTGTCTGGCGACGCTCAGCTTCCTCGGAAGCATAACTTGTATACGTTAAAGTAACATACAAAAGTAAAATTGTAATAATTGCGAATGCAGCATCTAAAATGATTTTTTGCTCAGCGAACATATACCAAGAAGTTGTTCCGGCGCCTCCAGCAATCGCAAAAAAAAGTAATAACGTCCATTTTGCACCTATCCAAGGTGTTAAAATAATTATTAATATTCCGCCAATTAAAGCTATACCCATTTCAAGAACATCAACATAGGCTGGTCTGCTTAGAAATGATTTTGTCAGCACAGACTCAATTAGTTGAGCGTGAACCTCCACTCCAGGTATAAATTGTTCAGTAGGAACTGTCTTTATATCTAAAAGACCGACAGCCGAAGTACCAATTAGTGCTAATTTTCCTCTAATTAATTTTGGATCTACTGTTCCAGTGATTACATCTTTTGCCGAAACATATTTTTTCCTATCAGACTTAGAAAAGTAAGGCCACATTCGACCTATTCTATCTGTTGGTACTTTAATTTGTTTACTAATAGAAATATCTATAATTCCCGCCTGACCACCTTTGGCAATAATGCCTGATCGGCCAGCAGCTATTCTCATCATTTCTACGGATAATGATGGATATAGGCGTTTACCACTTCTAAAAAACGCGGGAATTCTTCTAACTATTCCGTCTGGTTCGGCCACCAAACTAAGTATTCCATGACCGCCCGCAAAGCGTTCTATATCATCCACGTTTCTTAAAAGCCCAGGAAAGGCTGGGGCCCATTCTTGTGGTTTAGGCGCCCCTCTCAGTTGTCTTTCAAAAACACGAGACCGAAGCGGTTTACGGCCCGTGTATTCCTTTTCAGAACTTAAACCAGCCTGACCAACCACCACTCTACGGGCCCTCTTTATTAAATCGCCTAAGATCGCATCATTACTGGGCAGTTGTTCTATTTTTTTCTTTGTTTCCGGATCCAATCCAACCAGACTTGAGACAACATTCTTACCATTCATTCGGTCAGGTTCAGCAAAGATTATATCAAAACCAACCACACCAACGCCCATAGCAAAAAGGTTTTCCACCATTCGTGATACAATATTTCTTGGCCAAGGCCATTGCCCGATAGCTTCTTGGCTAGCGTCATCAAGATCAATAATAACCACAGGACTGTTTGGCAAAATATCGCGAGGCTTTATTTGCTGATAAAGGTCAAAAGTTTTAAGTCTTAGAACATTTAGTGGAGCAGGATCAATCGCACGTACTGCCATAAAAGCTAGTAAAATCGCAAATCCAATCCACCTTGCTTTACCTACGGTTGGGAGGTGTAGTTTTTCTTTAAGAGTAACTCTTTTAATCTCATCAGACATGGTATAATTCCAAAACTCTGCGTATAATCTTAATATTATTTATTGTTGCACTCAGTATGCCCATACATCAAGACAATTTAACTTTAGTTACTCTTTTTCTGAGTTTAATTTTTGGAATTAAACAACTGAGAATAACCCAAACTCTATAAATCACCAACCAATTTGCGAGTTAAATCGAGACTAAAAACATGCTTCATCGCGACATCCATACTTGGATTTCGATTGAGAAGAGCCTTTAATTTTTCCTTTGGCCAATATACACATCTGCATTTACATTTGGCCAAAACTGTAGCATTTGCAGAACCGCCCTTGATAAATGACATTTCACCGATCATCGATCCATCACGCCCTATACCAAGATGCTTACCATCTCTCTCAATAGATACTTCACCATTAAATAAAAGACTAAGCCCAGTTAAATCGTCACCTTGCTCTGCGAACTTGTATCCTATATCTACAGAACGCCATTCAGCAATTCTCATCAATTTCATAAACTCTAAGGAAGTAAAATTTTGAAAGATCGTCTCGTATAATTCAAGTTCTTCATCTGTAAATGAAATTGATCTTCTCTCGAGAAAAATACCGATAATTCTATAACCATTTATACAAATAAATATGCTGAGCCACATAATGGGAATCCACATCGGGCCAAACGAAACTAGGTAATTGAAAAATACACCAACCACACCACTGGCAATCGCCAAAGATCTCAATAAAATCATATCTCGAACAAAAAATGATAGAGCCGCCAGAGCAAAAGAGACGTGTCCTGCTATTTCAATCCCCGAAAATGACAAAACCAGTCCTCCCTGCTACCAATAAACGATAGACATATATTATACCTTCTTTGTATTTTTGGAGCCTTTAGAAATAAAAAAAGCTACATTACGAAAGTATTAAAGGTATTATCTTATAGATAACTACCTAAGCATCTATGCTAACCGCACCTTTTGGTATAGAGACACAAGCATAACAAGTACCTTTCTCAGGCTCTTCAGCTGGATCAGAAATATAATCAACGTCACCCGAGACTAGAGCTGTTAGACATGTCCCGCAATTACCCGCCTCACAAGAATAATCGATAGCTACATCATTATCCATGGCAAACCTCAAGAGCGAATGAGCATTGGGATCCCAAGGCACTGTCTTGTTAGATTTTTTAAATGTAATATCAAACGTTGCAGCATCCACAGCCGGCTTATCGACTGCCGCTGCAGCATCCGCTTCTTTTTTCTTTCCAACTGTAGCTGGTCCAAATGCCTCATAGTGGATACGGTCTTCAGGTACTTCCCAAGCTGTTAATCCTTCGAAAAGCGAATCCATCATAGGTGGTGGGCCACAAAAATAGTAGTCGTAATTGTTGGATGGTAACATCTCTTTAAACAGATCAGCACCAACCCTACCTTTCACGTGATAGTCGCGACCTTCAACATCCACACCCTCACGCGGCCTTGAATAACAAACAACAAGTCTTACATTCTCATATTTTGCAGCCACTTCTTCAAGATGCTCCTTAAACATATGTTCATCACCATCTTTTATTCCAAGAAAAAACCATGTTTCTCTTCTAGAGCCAGTTTCTACGATATGGTTAAGCATGCTGAGACCCGGAGTAATTCCAATACCACCTCCAATGAGAACAACGGGTGTTTGTCTCGTAGTGTCTAAATAAAACCCACCTTTAGGCGACTTTACATCAATAATGCTGCCTTCCTCGAGTTCTTCGTGAAAGTATGAAGAGGAAACTCCTGGCGGCGCATCTGGAACCTTTGGAGGTGTTTTCTGATGCTTCACAGTTACCCTATAATACTCAGACTTTGGAGAGTCAGAGAGACTATAACACGGAAAGGCTGGCTTCGCTCTATTCTCTGGCTGTATCTTGAAATTCAAAAACTGACCTGGTTGGAAACTTGGTAATTCCTTTCCATCATGCGGTTCAAGATAAAACGAACAAACATCTGTTGCTTCCATTTGTTTGCGGGCAACTCTAAATTTTCGTAAACCAGACCAAGCATCCTCGGATTTAGACTTTTTTACCCGCGTGCGTTCAAGTATTTCATTAATTTGAGCTTGAACGATACCTCTACTCATAGAATGGCTCTCAGCTATCACACTTTTAGTACGCCATTGTCCAATTAGTAGGGTGACAAGATAAAAAAGAGCCGCCGCAAATGTAGCTAGTGTAACCAGTTGAATAGCATCCGCCATGTTTACCTACCTTTTTCCCTAAAATTTCTTCCTAAGTTCAAAACGCATCCCAGCAACGTCATCAGTATTTTGAAGTCGACCAACCATAGCATCCGCGCGCACTATCCATGTTGCGGAAATTGGTTGCTGGAATCTTGCACCAAGCGCATATTGATCTCCAACAGTAGCGCGACCAGGAACATCGTCTCCATTAAGCATTTGGGTTGAGGCTATCTCGAATACAACTTGTCGATTCAAACTAAATAAATATTGAATGCCAATAGCCCCGCCAAAGCTGTCATGGCCACTGTCATCTAATTTAGGAAATCCAGTGAGACCGTCAGTTTCATAGCTTATTCCCGTATTTTTTAGTAACCCAGTACCATCCATTAGAGGTTGAGGACGATCCTGCCCATAAAAGAAATTGAAGTATGGTACGAGAGTAGAAGGCAGATGTGTAATTAATGAATTTTCAGCAAAAAGCATAAAACCATCAGCAGTTTGCTGAGCTGAACCATCCCGATCTTGTCCAAAGGTGTACAACGCACGGACACTATTCGATAACCATCCTCCATATCTTCTGGAATAAGCCAACATTGCTGTGTGGTAATCAATATCTTCAAAAGTACTATCACCTTCAACAAAGCCCCAGTTTGCCTCCCAGTAACCAGTATTTGCTTCAATAAACGTTGCCAAACCAAATACAGCTAAATCATCATCATCTAACACGCCATCAGTATTTTTAGCTGCTGGAGAGGTTACCTTGTCGATACCAAAAAAGCCGGTGATATCCATATTTGTAATCCCCAGGCTAGGGCTACTTTTTGCAGCCCAACTAGCAGCGCCACCAACTATAGCGTCTTCAGCGTAAATTCCATTCTGAAACAACAGGGGTGTCAATCCAAATGTAAACGGTAAATCAAAAGTTGACCATTCACCGGCTAGTCCACCGACAATTGAGCCAACATCACCCTCAAAAAATAATGTTTCTAAATTTAGATCAAGGAAAGTCGTAGTTCCATCTTCATCCGCCCCACCAAATTCCTTTCGCGTAAACTGACCATTACTATCAATAGGCTGTATCGTAGCATGTATTCGCTCGGTGCCAGTAAGTTTTAAATCTAAATTTAGATTAAGCCGAGCAGCGATTTGAGTTACATCCTTATTTTCGCCGTTGCTATTGTGCGCTACCGCGGTGCGAAAGTCTCCAAACATTGTGAATTGAGGTTCAAATAAATTAGTTCCACCAACTGCATCACTAGTATTTGTGTAATCGCCTTCCGAGTATAATGGCCTAAAGAGCTCAAATATTGGCCGAGGAGTCCTTAATGCGCGCTTTCCGCCATATATTTTATACTGTGCTTCAGGCGAGTAAGGCTTATCGTCATACTGAGGGTCTGGACCAAAATAACTATCCTTTGTCTCAACCTCCTTTAAACCAGGCGACATTTTTCTTGGGCCTAAATCCTCTGCGGCACTAACTGGCGTTATAAAGAGAAGGCCAGATACTAGAAACAGTAATGATAATTTAGTTAGTCTTAACATAGGTCCCCACCTTATTTTCCTACCTCAAATTCAACTGTATACGGATGAATATCGATCATCCATTCATTCATAGAACGCTCCATTTCCGTGGTAGCCTCTACAAACCTCATGAAATAAATTGGTTCAGCTCTGCTCCTCATGCGCACTGATAGTTTATACTTTCCAGGTTTCTTCAACAAATTGCCTGGAACATAATACTCAGCATCCTTATGTCCTAAAGGCGGGATCGATCTGCCCTCCATACGTACAAAAGGCGCGTGATTAAGAACTGTCGTCGGAAAACCCGACGAACGCAACATTGGAAGTTGGTCCACATCAATGTTAACTGGCAAGTACATCTCTCGATCTGTACCCTTTATGTTAGTGGTCAAAAATTTACTTTGTAAATTAAATAATTGTTTATCAAACTTTACTTTACCACTTGCAACTTCAAGGGAATGGTTGTCCGCAAAGTCCCCAATAGAATCGACATAACCAGATTCCCAAATGATTTTACCATCTGGATCTGTTAAAGCTGTGTTTAACCATATCTCAGGCTGCGCACCCAAAGAACCTGAAGGCAAATTGTGGCCATCATCAAGATTAGTGATTCTATAATTAAACTTTAGCGTCTCACCAACTTTTCGAGCTGTTTGAAAAAATGGTCCATCTATGCGGCTGCCATTTTCCATTACCTTTTGACGCCATTCCTTCTTTTCCTCAAGTCGGCCTTCATTTGCAGTCACAGCCTCTCGTGCAGACTCTCTATCACCCGGATCAGACCAAACAGCTGGAAAATTAACACCCAAAGCAACCTTCAACTCCGTCAATGATGCTTGGAAAGCATTATCAGCAGCAGGCATTGATTGCCTCAACTGAGTTAGATTCTTTGAAAAGGCTGTTATTGTTTCGGAAGTCGGATTCTTCACAGCGCCATCAAATGTCTCATTCGTAAGCAACATCGCGTCCTCAAATTTCTCAATTCGCCCGGAAGCTTGCGAAAGCATAGTTGCTGCAGCGGCAACCAAACGGTTTTTAGCCGCAGGCACCGTCGCAATCTTCAAATCTTCAACTACTTCAGTCAAGGCCTCAATAGCTTCTTTTAATTCTCCTTTGACCGAAGCGATATCAGAACCATCCACAACCTCTTCAATTGCTTCTAAGGCCTCTTTATTTGTTTTTACAGTTTTTTCCGCTTTAAAGGCAGGTATTCCACGCGCTGCCGCTGTTTCTAATTTTTTCAGTGCAGCTATTGCATCAAAGTTACCACCTAAGGCCTCCAATGCTCCCTGAACACCATCAACAGCCTCTGCTCTATCTGCAACTAACTCCTCAAATTTTTCTGTACCCCAACCCGCTCGATGATCGAACTTCAACCAATCTTGTATTGACCACTGAGCATTATCAGGATTATGGGGGAAGATTCCGGGATGAGCTATAGGATATCCTGGCCCATAAAATGCATGGTTTGAGTGCCTTCTATTCGGATTTATTGGTTCTCCCGCAACTATTGCTGATGGACCCTTTTCGTAACCCGCCGCAACACCAGGAACCTTGCCCATATGACAATCTTGACAAGTTACTCCGTTTTTGAATGCAGGCGAGTCTCGATACTGATCCCAAACTACCTCTAGTTTAATGCCTAGATTTACTGCCACCTGATGGCAAGAAACACAAAATTCTGATTCGCCTAATTGTTCAAACTTGTAAACGCCGGCATGTATTTTTGTTCCCCGCTCACCGGGACCAGTCGCAATTTTTAACTCGTCACTTCGCTCAAGAACTTTATCGAATACACTATCACGCATAGTTCCACCCACTGGTGCATGGATATCTCCCGAGTCAATTGAGCGCTCTCCATTTACCTTACCAAACTCTTTCGAAATTCTATGACAGGTTACACAGGTAATTCCTTCGCGCGAAACTGCACTTCGCTCCCATAGAGGCATCTCCCGTTTTTCCCCAAGCTGTGTTCCCACTTGCTGATGACAACGGACACAAAAAGTTCCAATAGTTCCCTGTGTTAGATCACTGATTTTCTGTTCAAATTTATGGAACATCGGAGAGATAGAAGCATACGCGTGATTAGATGATGCCCATTCATTATAAATCTGCTGATGGCATCCTGCACACTCTACAGCACTGGGGAACTGGGCTTTAACATTCTCAGTTTTGGCCATAGCAGCTTTTTCTTCTGCCAGAGCACTATCAGTTGAAAATAAAGTTAAAACCATAAACACGGTTGCAAAGATGTTTCTTAAAGATAAAAAGCTATATGTCACGTCAGTAATCCTTCTTAACTGTAGTTTCATGCTTAAATTGCCTTTTGGCAAAACTATTTTCCCCTCCATGGAACGAATGACATCCTCTGCAGCCTACGTCAATCCTCTCTTTATTATGACACTGCGAACATGTCTCTATCGTTATCTGCTTAAAGCCCGCTTTGAAAATCTCGGGATCTAATTGCTCAAAATTCTTTCTTGTATCTACACTTTTGTCAATAACATGACAGGTTTGACATTGCGTGCCTGGCCCTAACACATTCAAATGAGGTTTATGCGGATATTTGAAATTCGGAGCCGCTGGACGCGTTACAGACTTCCAGCCAATGCGGACTGCATCAGTTTCACTCACACCGTGGCAGGATATACATCCACCCGGCCCATCAGAAACAAGCAATGATTCATTAACCTCCTCATTTTCCTGATCTGCAGCAAAATCCAACCACGCTTTCATAACAGGATCACCGTGTTTTCGAGCCCGATATTTTATTGAAAGTTCATCGGCAAACCAGCCACCATTCTCGGAAATTTCTGGGCCTTCATATTCTTGATTGGATACCCAAGCACAAGCAGCTTGCATCAACATCTCAGCTGATAAACCATTAAGCATATCAACAGAATTTCCATCTAAATCCTTAATTTTATCTTCCAAAAAACTAGGCCCATTATCAATGGATTGCTTGAGAAACTCAGCTATTGGGCCAGAATATTTTCCTATTTCTTCAGGGTCAAAATCGAACAACATTGCCGTAATTGGGTTAGGCTGTTCTGTTGACACAGATTCAAATTCATCCTCAGATTCCAAGTTTCCGGATCTACAAACCTCTTCAAAATCCTTTAAATCAAATGGATTTTTCTCAAATTCTGGTAACTCGAATACGGTAAGAGCCGTCGACTTAATTTTGTCACTATGGCAAGCAGCACATGAAGCTTCAAAGGATTTTATCGGCACATTTCTCTCAGCTTTCGTCGTATCATGACACGATATGCAAGTTTGTCCTTCACTTGGCGCTTTGTCTTTATACCGAGCATCTGCAAAATGAATTGACAGGTGTCTATTATGATCGAAATTGAGTGACGTCCGTAGATCATAAGGATACCCCTTTTTAAAAGCAGGATGACCCTCTGAAAAACTAGCAAACTTAACTTTATGACAGCTATGGCATTGGGCATCAGTCATAGAAGTTACCGGTGAATTAAGCCCAGCATGTTCTTTATGACAGGAGACGCAGGTCTCCACTTTATGTGGATCACCAGCAGAAGTACCCATAACATGACAATCCAAACATTTATTATTTTCTGCGGAATCAGGAGCACTATTTTTGGTTATTGCAGCCAAGAACATAGATGCATTTTTTTCATGGGGCTCATGACAATCAACACAACCTTTACCAGACATTGATTCAGCATGACCAGCCCTAAGAGGACCAGCATCTTTGAAAGAAAAACCATCAGAGTTAACTATATTTCCACCTGAACCAAACGCAAATAACAGGGCCACCGTTAAAAAAGCAGCAGCGGCAACAAGACGAAACCGTGTAATTCTAACACTAGCACTTGGACGACATGGTGGCTGAGTATTCGCACATGTGCCATCAGGCAAGGGACCATTAACGCAGGCTCCCCCCTGAGAACGAGGCCTACAACATTTCCACCTATCTCCCGAGCGGGTCGGTTTACATTCCTGCACTCCACCACAGGAACCATCAACGTTCGGACCCAAAGGACACGGCTTACCCCACAATTTCGCTCTTCCGCAAATATGCGGATACGATGGCCGATTATAACTATTTTCTGGAGCACTCATGACGCGTACACATGTACTAAAATTATATGCCAAACCACAGTAACCAGAAAAGCCACCGCTAGAGGCAAATGAATTAACAGCCACCTCTTCATGACATCTTGACATGCAAAATGCGTGTCAACATTTAATTTGTGCAAAGCAAGTTTTTCTATTTCATCCACATATTCCATAGAATCTGGTGCAGCAAATCTTCGTATTGCTTCAAATTGAGACCTAACCCACGCCGGCGCTTTCGCTCCCCCAAGCACGTGATTGAAATAAAAACGAGGCTGTTCAAAAAACCAACGCAAAGCAGAATCATAATGTTTACTTAATAAATCACTTCCAGAAGATTCAGTATAAGCGAGCATTGCAGACTTTGCACTATTCCTAATTTCGTAGATTTCTTCGGGAATTTTCTCATAAACGATCTCTTCTCCAGTTTCAGTCATTCTCCGTGGAAGAATTGCCTGAACCACATAGCCTACAATCCCTGTAACACTTACAAGAGCAAAAAGTGTAAACAATAAAATTTCATATGCACCCGTTGGAATTTTAAACCCGGCATGAAGTATGTAGAAAAATATAGCGGCAAAACCTGAGACTACATGAATTGCGTACCAGGTAGAGGCCTTGCCAACATTAAACGCAGCCAATCTTTTTCGTAAATTAAAAATTGATGGTAAAAAAATAGACGCCAACAATACCCAGCCAGAAGTCCAAACCGTATCAACAAGCTCAAGAGACTGTTGCTGGATCCACCACCAGGCCCCTACTAAAGCTATTAAGAACAACAGGGCAATGAATATTATTCGTTTTTTGCGTGCCTGTTCGTTCATAATCTTGCCTGTGCATGAAAATCTCGAAAGTCTACTCTCTGAAGAGCATCCTTAGGACAAGCCTGGACGCAGGCTGGCCCACCTGGCCGACCAGCACAAAGGTCACATTTTGTTGCTTTCATAATTGGCGTTCCATTTCCAGAACCATCAGTGATTATGGACCCTTCAAGGTTACGAATAGACACCATATTTATATTTTCAAATGGACATGAATTAGCGCATGTCGCACAACCAATGCAAGTTGTGTCATTAATTATCACAGATCCCGAATATTGATCACGATTAATGGCCCCTGTAGGGCAACCTATCATGCAAACGGGATCCTTACAGTGCATGCAAGCATTTGCCACCATCCACTTTTCAAACGGATCACCCTCTCTTCGAAATCTTGGATTTCCACCATGAGTATTTCCACACGCGCGCACACAATCATCACATCGATTGCAACGATCCAGATCAATCACCATTGTTTGACTGCCGTTTATAAAACGATTATCCACCGCCCATTCCATCAAATGGTCGTCAGCAGCCGTCCTGTCATCTAGCTTACTTGACAAGTCTTCTGGCTCAGGCATATCAGGGAACACATGCTCCTCTAAAACTTCGACTGGTATTCGAATAATATCAACATAACCCAATGCAGTGAGGCTGTTGGTAAGTTGAAAATCTTTTTGACCGGGATTTTTCCACGCCGAATATAACTCATTAAGCCCGAAAGTGTCTCCAGCTCCTAAATAGCTTATTGTGCGCCGTTCATAATCTGCACCTTTTGCCAAACGCGCAAAACCTGCCCTGATTAATAATAAGCCATCAGGGTAATCCCCTTCTTTTGCAATTGTAACTTCTGCCCCCGCACTTTTTTTATTTTTAAAATCATGGTGCCAATCAAAAGCGCCATAAGTCTCAAACAATGCGCTTTGAGATACGTGTTCAGCCGCCTCTTTACTCAAATCTTTGAGAATTTCTGTCGTACTTAGATGGTTAGCCAAGGCTGTTTCACGATAATTTTTATCTATTCTTTTTCGCCAACCCGTATCATATTTCATAATATCTCTTAGACCCTGCCAGCGAATTTCGATCGCAACCACATCCGTTGAAGCAAAAATTGTTGCTGTTCGGGGCGTTCTGCCCAGTGCAGCTAATTCTCCAAAAACTTCTCCCTCACCCAAGGTTATCATCTCATGAGTTTCCATAACACTGTCAATGTTTGGGATTGATGTTCCGACTGGCCGCTCTGAGCTGGTTTGAGATAATTGTTTATTGTTCGCTATCATTCTAACCTCTGGAACCCAATTTTTTTTCAATAATCCCTGTATCCTTGAAAAAATACTTTGAACTTTAGCAGAGGATCCTCCCAATTGCTCAACAGATATTTGGGGGTTTGTTGCAATATGAACCTTACCTTCTATTAAAATGAAAGCAGAGTTACCATAGTCTCCTTCACGAACCATAATATCACCGCGTTCAAGACGCGTTAAGCGCATATCATTACGAACGATACCATCCAGGGGCAAACTCGGAGGAAAAGAACCATCAATCTCGGTAATTTCCTTCCGACCCATAATCATCTCAAAGTCTTTTTCAACGAGGTCAGGATCAAATGCGGAGTCCCATCTCTTGGGTCGCTCTAACGTAGTCGATGCTGATAAATTATTTACTTCTTCACTCATTTACTACCTATACCTTTGAGTATTAAGCCAATATTAACTAGGTTCTTAACTTACTTATAAGATTTAGGAAGACTAGCCCCAATAGCACCTGTAAGATCTTTGCCTTTAACAGCTTTGGCTAAAGCTCGTCCAGATTCTTTTGAAGGAGAAGATAAAAATGCCCCAGCTTCTGGAACCATCGCTTTTATTTTGTTTAGAGCTACAGTTGCATTTGAAATCCGCTTCTTTTGCCCTTTGACATAAGCCGGATGTGTAGTCTTAGTGATTGCCTGCGTTGCACTAAGCATAGCAGCAGCTTGTCCAATTATGTAGATCTCAGCCTTTTGTTTCTGTGTCATTTCCTGATTAACTGTCATTTTAGGAGCATAAAAACGATGACGAACTGAACCTTGGCTATATTCTACGTACTCAAAATCAGGATTAAATGGATGGCCGTTATCCAACATGGCTGTTGCATGCTTTCCAGATAAATTTTCGTTAGCAAGGCCATGACAAGACATGCAATTAGAAGCAACATCAAATGTTTCGGTCGGCCAAATCATTCCGGCTGCCTTAGCATCAGCAAACCTTTTTGTCTTATCGACTTTGGTATTGTTGTGTATACCTATCCATTCGGAAGCCGCGCCATGACAACTTTCGCACGAAGGTCCAGCCACTAATTTTGCCTTTTTGTCTGTGGCTTTTTTCTTAACCGAGGTATAATGGCAATTAGCGCAAACCGCCGCTTTTTTCATCCTCTTTTCGCCGATAGCCTTAACAATTTTCTTGGCTTTTTTATTTTTGTGAACTTTCTTAAAAGACTTAAAGTGCTTAGTACCCTTCCATACTTTATGCTCCGCTTTGTGGCATTTTTGGCACTTGTCCGGGCCAACCATAAATGGTTTCGCTGAAACCTCTATTTTTGAGGAAAACAAGAAACAACTAATTACAACAAAAAGACCTATAAAAAATTGATTTTTCATAATGTAAATGACCCTTTCCGAAATGATCTAGCTGCATCAAAAGTCCGTACCACTAAAGGAAATTTTGCAGTATCTATCGGTCTAAACCATGATTTAATCAAACGCAAGAGGTTTTGACGCTTTATTTATAAAAAATTTGTTCATGTTGACAATGTGGGATCACTTATAAACATTGAGCTTTTCGATATATAAAAATTGCAGCAACAATGCTCAAACGTCAAAAAAATATATTTTTAATTTAATAAAAGTTCCAAATTAGATTTTTGGATCTCTTGACACTTAAACAGAA
>CENP01449884.1_pt1 | contig 16407 bp, 16 predicted proteins | sample 361281 | NCBI WGS metagenome assembly CENP01 (sample SAMEA2591122, study PRJEB7988) | marine metagenome | biome: marine biome (ENVO:00000447); feature: deep chlorophyll maximum layer (ENVO:xxxxxxxx); material: saline water (ENVO:00002010), including plankton (ENVO:xxxxxxxx) | depth 70 m | reverse complement strand
TTTCCCCGGTCACTTTATTATCTTGATATAATAAAACGACATTCTCTTCAAATATTGTATGATAAGTTTTATTGTTATAAAGAGCTCTTTTTGAAATTATTCTTACCCTTTTCTTATTTGAAAGCGTGATTATTCCCTCTACATTAAGCATTTTTATTAAATTTGGTTTATTTTCATTAATATTACCTGTTTCAGCAAATATCTCGTATTTTTGTCCCCTGTTATCTTCAGACAGGTAAAATATGTTCTCAATCAAATTACCTTTTGTTTCAACAATAGTACTTTTAGAAGTTAATTTATTTTCGGAATTGTTATCTGCAATTTTATTTTTATTTACCATATAATAAGTAAGCGTTAAAAGAACAACGATGGTAAAAATCAATGATAGTTGAATTAAATTTTTCTTTATCATTAGTTAATATTAGCGCTTAAAATATTGTGAATATGCAATATACCTATAGTTTTTCTTTTATTAGGATGATCATAAACACACAAACTTGTTATTTTTTTGATATTCATAGTAGATAAAGCTTTTGCTGCTAACTCATCTTTATTAATTGAAATTGGATTTTTTGTCATAACTTTTTTGACAGTCAGACTCTGTAAATCTTTATTCTTTTCCGAAGCCCTTCTAATCTGTCCATCAGTAATTATTCCAGTTGTTTGCCTTTTATTACGTACAACTAATACCCCCAATTTTTTTTTTGTAATTATTTTTAATGCCATTTTCATTCCGATATTTTCATTTATGAAAGGAATTTTATTACCAGTGAGCATAATATCCTCGACAGTTTTTAATTTTGTTCCAAGAGTTCCCGAAGGGTGTAATTTTTTAAAATCTAATTTCCCAAATTTTTTATATTTCATGGTAGCTATTGAGAGAGCATCACCAATGCTTAACTGAATGATTGTCGATGAAGTAGGTACTATAGAACCTGGACCAGCTTCTTTAACCTCTGGAATTAATAATTTTATATCAGATGCTTTATATAATAATGAATTTTTTTTTGACGTTATTCCGATTAAGGTAATTTTTTTATTTCTACTAGAATGTTGAATTATATTTTTAAGTTCTTCAGTTTCTCCACTAAAACTAATAAGAATAAGAACATCATTTGAGCTTATTTTCCCCAAGTCTCCATGTGAACAAGAACTTGCATCTACAAAAAAAGATGGGGTACCAACGGATGCAAGTGTTGAAGCAATTTTTCTAGCAATCAAACCTGATTTACCAACACCAGATATTATAATCTTTCCATCTTTGCAATTTAAGATTGCTTCCACGGCTCTATTGAATGTAATATTTATACCTCTCTTTAATTTTTTAAGAGAATTTATTTCTGTGTCTATAACGTCTTTTGCAATATTTTTAAAATTGAACTTTTTCATTAATGTGACCAAATATCTTCCTTAAAGGAAGCAAGATCCAAGTTTACCCTAGTGTTTACAAATTTTAAACAATCCTTGTATAAATCTATTCTTTTTTCTCTCTCTAAGATTTTAATTAAATTATTATGTATTTTATGTAAAAAAATAACATCATTTGCGCAGTATTTAAGTTGTGATTCTGTTAGTTCTCCCCCAAAGTCTGAACTTTGATGTTGTTTATTAATATCTATTTTAACAAATTCTTTAATTAAAGTTTTAAGAGAATGATTATCCGAGTAAGATCTTGCAAGACGTGAAGCAATTTTTGTATCATAAATGTTTTCCACGTCTATTTTTAGATAATATTTTATAAACGATAAGTCAGCTCGAGCGTAGTGAAATATCTTAGTAATATTTTTATTATTTAGCAATTTTATTAAATTAGGAGCCTTGTAGGTTTTTCTATCTAACTGAATGATATGTGCATCATTATTTCCCGAAGAAATCTGAATTAAACACAGAGGATCACGTGCGAAATTAAGCCCCATGAACTCTCCATCAACTGCAATCATATTGCCTAATTCTAAATCATCTGGTAAATCTTTTTTGTGAAGTTTAATTTCAACGCTCATTTGTATTTATATATAGTATGAAACCAAAAAATTGTCTAATTTTTGGCGCTAGTGGACAGATTGGTAAATCTTTAATAAGGCGTTTGACCCAAAGCAATTATAGGGTCACGGCAATTACGAGAAATTATCATAAAAAAGGACTAATCCTCAAAACCCAGGGGAATGCTGGATATATAGATGTAAAAGAGGCCAACATATTTGATAGTTCTCAAATTGAAAGTTTAATTTCAGAGGCAGATATTTGTATTAATTTGATAGGTATTCTATTTGAGTCCGGCAAAGTTAATTCATTTAAAAATATTCATACTAAGATACCATTTTTAATATCTAAATTATGTAAAGAAAAAAAAATTGATCAACTTATCCATGTTTCAGCTTTAGGAATCGAAAGCTCAATAGAGAGCAAATATTCTAAAAGTAAACTAGAAGGAGAAAAAGAAATTTTAAAAAATTTTGAAAATGCAACAATTTTAAGACCCTCCTTAGTTTATTCGGTTGAGGATAGTTTCACAACTAGGTTTATGAGCCTATTGAACTTTCTACCTCTCTTTCCAATTTATTATAACGGGAAAACAAAATTTAAACCAATTCTATGTTCAGACTTAACAGAGATTATATTTAAGATTGTAGACAAAAATATTAAGAACGAAATTATAGAATGCGTGGGACCTGAGGAGCTTTCTTTTAAGGAAATAATTAAAATTTTAAGTGATTTAATTGATAAAAAAAATATCTTAATTCCATTACCAATATTTTTTGCAAAACTTTCAGCTCATTTTTTTCAATTATTACCAAATCCCATTCTTACTACTGACCAACTTAAACTTTTGAAATATGATAGTATTCCTTCAGGAAATTATAAAACAAATTTCGATATGAAACTATATGCTAATTCTAATTTTAAAAAAGAGGTATCAAAATATTGTTATATGTGGAAAAAGGGTGGACAATTTTCAGTAAATTTTAACACAAAAAATTAATGATAAGCTATATTATTTATATTATCGTTTTTATTATTCTTGTATTTGTAATTCGTACAGCAGTTAAATTTGCATCAATTGGAATAAAAGAAAAGGACAGATTAAAAAAAGAAAAATCGACTGATGAAGAAAAATTAAATAAGGAAACTAGAATAGTTTTTGAATTAGAAAAATTAGAAAATCTTAGAAAAAGCGGTTCTATTAGCGATGAAGAGTTTTTAAAAGCTAAAGAAAAAATTTTAAAATAGTAAATTAGGCAGATTTGATTTTTTTTTCTATAAATTTTGGAACATAATCGTCTTTTGCAATCACATCATCTTTTTTACCTTTTGGTTGAAAAGCGTACAGCAAATGTAATTTACAATATGAGAAATCTTTCAAGGATGTTCTTCCACAAAAATAAAAAGAACTTTCATTAGGATGTCCTATTGGCCACTTGCATGAGTTTTCATCGAGTTCTTCTAATTGTTTTGGATTCTCAGGTTCAAAATCTTTTTCAATTAAAAGTGATTTAAATTTGTTTCTTCTACTAATTTTACTAATTGGTTTTGAGCTATTATTTGATAACTTTTCGTTCTGTGAGTTTAAAGAAACACGTTTTTTAATTTTTGAAGGTAATCCTAATCTGTGAGCTTTTCCTATAACGCTGTTTCGGGTAATTCCACCAATAATTTCTGCTATTTGACTAGCTGTTTTACCAGTTCCCCATAGTTTTTTTAGTAATTCAACGGTTTCAGGTGTCCAGCTCATACATACAATATTTAGTGTTATTTTATTATTTATACACTATATTGAGTAAATACGTTAAATTTAAAAAAAACAAGCAATTTTTTTGTTTTTTACACAGAATTCAATAAAAAAGATAATAAACTAACTTATGGTTGAGCTAAAAAATAAATATAAAATTGGTGTAAAAAGATTTTCAGGGGTCAACTGGGTAGGTTTTTTTGGTCTTTGGGAAAAAGAGTGTAGTCGTTTTTGTGTAGTATGGCAGCAGACAATACTAAGTCCACTTGTAAGTGCTGGCTTATTTCTTCTAGTATTGTATTTAGCTATAGGAAATGAAAGAGGAGAAGTTCTAAATACTCCATTTATGACTTTTCTAGCGCCTGGTTTAATATGTATGCAAATTTGTACGCAAGCTTTTAGCCACTCATCTTCATCTTTTATGATAGGAAAAATGCAAAATATATTAGTTGATACCATAATGGCACCTCTATCAGCAGCTGAAATTACTTTAGCAATAATTCTAGCATCAGTTACTAGAGCTGCTGTAATAGCAATTGTTTGTATTGGTTTTTTTTCATTTTTTATAGATCTAACAATTAACAATTTTTTATTACTCATTTTTTTTACGTTAATTGGTTCTTTTATTTTAGGTGCTCTTGGTTTAATGGCTGGTCAATATTCAGAAAAGTATGATCATCTCTCAGCTATTACAAATTTTATTCTAACACCCTTAACATTTTGTAGTGGAACATTTTATAGTTTAGATAGATTGCCAGAAATATTAAAACAGATAAGTTTGTTTAATCCTATTTTTTTAATAATTAATGGTTTTAGAACTTCTTTTATTGGGGTATCAGATTGCTCAATTACTTATTCAATTATTTTTTTAGGGATAATATGTTTTGCAAGTTGGCTTGCGGCCTTTTTCCTCTTTAAATCAGGTTATAGGATAAAATCTTAAAATGAGCAGTTTGACAAACAATTATAATAGAAGAAAAATTTCTTTTGTAAAAGGAAGAGGTAGTTTTTTATATGATAAAAATGGAAAAAAGTATCTCGATTTTGTTCAAGGAATAGCTGTTAATTCCTTAGGTCATTCAAATCCGTATTTAACAAAAGAAATGATTAAACAAGCAAAAAAAGTTTGGCACGTTTCAAATTCATTTTTAATACCTGAAGGGGAAAAATTAGCAAAGAGACTTACTAAAAAAACTTTTGCTGATCGAGTTATGTTCCAGAATAGTGGTGCAGAGGCAACTGAAGCTGCAATAAAAGTTGCAAGAAGATATTTTTTTTCTAAAGGACAAAAAAGAAAAAATAGAATTTTATGCATTCAGAATTCTTTTCATGGAAGAACTCTAGCCACCATTTTTGCTAGTGGTTCGAAAAAAATGACAGATGGATTTGGTCCAAAGGTTGACGGTTTTGATCATTTTAAATTTGGTGATCACAACTCTCTAAAGAAAGCTATATCTAGAAAAACAGCAGCTATTATGGTTGAACCTGTAATGGGTGAGAGTGGAATTAAAGTTATACCAAGTTGGTGTTTGAAAGAACTACGAAAAATATGTAATAAAAATAAAATACTTTTAATACTGGATGAAGTTCAATGTGGGATAGGTAGATCAGGAAAGTTTTTTGCCTTTGAATATTCAGAGATAAAACCTGATATTGTTCCGATTGCCAAAGGAATTGGTGGAGGATTTCCTTTAGGTGCAGTATTAATGACAAAAAAGGTGGCTTCGTGTATGAAACCTGGGTCTCATGGAAGTACTTTTGGGGGAAACCCACTTGCAATGAGTGTAGGAAACGCAGTTCTTGATAAGATTTTCAAAAAAGGTTTTCTTAAAAATGTTCGAAAATTATCAAATTATTTTTTCATAGAGCTTCAAAAATTAAAAAAAGATTTTCCAGGAGTTATTAAAGAAGTTAGAGGTTTAGGTTTGCTTATAGGATTGCAATTACACAAAAATCAATCAAAATTTATTAAACAATTAATGAAAGAAAAACTTTTGACAATAAGAGCTGCGGAGAATGTAGTCCGTATTTTACCACCATTAACTGTAAAGATAGAGGAAATAAAACTAGCTGTAAAAATTATAAGAAAAGTATGTAGAACTTATAGATAAATGAAAAATTTTATTAACATAAAAGATATTTCTTTTAAAGACCTTAGAAATATTATTTCTGATGCTAGAAAAAGAAAAATTAAAAGAAAGAAACTATCTACGCTTGAGGCTGATAAGGACTTACCGCTTAAGGGAAAGCTTCTAGTGCAAATGTTTGAAAAATCTAGTTTAAGAACTAGAATCAGTTTTTATTTAGCAATAAGACAGCTGGGGGGTGGAGCCTTAACTTTAAGACCCAATGAATTACATATTGGCAAAGGAAATGAGTCATTACCAGATACAGCCCAAGTTTTAAGTACTTATGGTGACATTTTTATGTTAAGAACAGATAGCGAAAAAAAAATTAAGGAATTTGCAAAATACTTAAAAATTCCCCTTATTAATGGGCTAAGCCCACAATCACATCCTGCTCAAATTTTGTCAGATATTTTCACTATTGAAGAAATCAAAAAAAAAAAAATTTCTGATTTAAATATTTGTTGGATAGGAGACTCAAATAATGTTCTTAATAGCTTAATCGAGGCATCTGTTAAGTTTTCTTTTAAATTAAATATTGCTTGTCCTAAGAATTATAAACCAAATAAAAAACTTTTATCATGGGCTAAAAAAAATAAAGGAATTATAAAAATTTTTCATAGTTCAGTGGAAGGAATTAAAGGTGCTGATGTTGTTCTTACAGACAAGGTAATATCTATGAATGACAAGGTAAATAAAACACAAAAATTAAAATTATTTAAAAATTTTCAGGTCAATAAAAAACTCATGAATAAAGCAAAAAAAAATGCTATCTTTCTACATTGTTTACCAAGAGGGCCCGAGGTTTCAAATGAAGTTTTTATGAGCAGCAAGTCAAAGGTTTGGCAACAAGCTTTAAACAGAGTTCACGTACAAAAAAGTATCTTATTGTATTGTTTAGGTAGACTAAGGTAACGGAAGTGGATTATCAGAATTTTGATTCATATATAATATAACTGAAGCTCTATCTTTTTCTTTTCTAAGGCCTGCAAAAGCCATTTTGGTTCCTTTTACATACGCTTGTGGTTTAATTAAATATGCGTTCATCTCTTCAAAACTCCAATTTTTTCCATATTCAATCATAGCTTTAGAGTATTTATAATCAGGAAATATTCCAGCTTTTCTTCCAATCACATTATAAAGTGCGGGTCCTATTTTATTTCCTCCACCTGCCTTTATGGAATGACAAGCTGTGCATTTTTTGAATACAGTTTCTCCGTGCTTAACATTACCCATTGCTAATAAAGCAGAAATATTAACAGGCTCATCCTGCTTAACTTGCTTAGTTTTTGAGTCATCAATATTCTCATTTACCTCAACTTTAAAACCCATGATTTCTGGCTTATCAACTTTAAAAATTAGATTTGAAATTTTCCCAAGTCCAATCACGAGGAGGGCAACGATTAAAATAGCAGCAATAATTTTATTTAATTCAAAAGAATCCATTTTATTATATTATAATTGACATATATCATGATAAATATCAAAAAAGTGTAAATTTAAATATAAAATTTTGCGTCTGTTGGCCGCATAAATGTAGAAAAATATTAAATGATAAAAACATTAATTCTAATTCCATCAAGATTAGGTGCTAAGCGATTACCAGGCAAACCATTATTAAAAATCAATAATTTGTCTATAATTTCTCATGTAGTTAAAATAGCAAAAAAAGCAAAAATCGGTGATGTGTATGTAGCTACTGATAGTATTAAAATAAAAAAAGATGTACAAAAAAATGGTGGGAGATGTGTTCTTACAAAAAAAACTCATAAAACTGGAACAGACAGGATTTATGAAGCTTTTAAAAAATTAAAAAAAAAAAATATCAATTATATAATTAATCTTCAGGGGGATGAGCCCAATATTAAAACAGAAGATATTAAAAATCTCAACAAATTAATGTACAAAAATAAAAGTGAAATTGGGACTTTGGCTACATTAATAAGAGATAAAAATATTTTATCTAAAAAAAATTTCGTCAAAGTTAAGACAGAAAAACCACTTAAAAGAAGAAATTTTTCGAGGGCAATAAATTTTTTTAGAAATTTAAATAAAAAAAAAAAAATCACAAATATTTACCATCATAAAGGTATTTATGCTTTTAGTGTCAGCGCTTTAACAAAGATTAATTCACTACAAAGAAGTAAAAATGAGAAAAAATTTAAATTAGAACAACTTAGAGCAATTGATAACAATATTAAAATAAATGTTTCATTATCTCGAAATTTATCATTCGGGGTAGATACCTTGCAAGATTATATAGATATAAAAAAGATTATGGAATATAAGTAAAAGTTATGAAAATTTTTTATCAAGGATCGCCTGGTGCTTTTTCCCATTTAGCTGCATTGGAAAATTATCCAAAAGCAGATATTAATCCTTGCAAAACGTTTGATGAGTGTTTTTCAAAAGCAATGGAGAATGAAAATGTTAAAATTATAATTCCAGAGTCAAACCGGATTACAGGAAATATTGGAATAGAGTATCTTATTTTTAAACACAGGCTAAATATTTATGCTGAACATTTTCATAGAATTGAACATAATTTATTAGGTGTTCAAGGTTCAAAAATAAAAGATATAAAAGAAGTTTTTTCACATGCTCAAGCATTATCTCAGTGTTCAAACTTTATTAAAAAAAATAATATGATTGAAAATGTAAATGCTGATACTGCCGGATCAGCTAAGCTGGTTTCACAAGAAAAAAGTAAACAAAAAGGGGCCATAGCCTCAAAACTTAGCGCTAAGATCTATAATCTAGAGGTTTTAAAATCTAACATAGAAAATGAAAAAGGTAATATAACTAGATTTTTAATAATGGGTAAATCGATTAACCAACCTGAGATGAAAAAACAAAAATATATCACCTCTTTTTTATTTAAATTAAAAAGTAAACCAGCTGCTCTTTACCAGGCACTTGGTGGGTTTGCCATTAATGGTATTAATCTTACAAAACTACAGAGTTTTCCTGAAAAAAATTCGTTTTCCTCTTATTTTTTTCTTTGTGATCTAGATGGGCATATAGAGAATACTAAAGTTCAAAAGTCTTTAGAAGAATTAGGTCTTCATTGCGAAGATTTTCACGTTTTAGGTGTTTTTCCAGCTGATAAATTTCGCTATAAATAGTTTTAAAGTGTTTTATTGTAGATTAGGAAATATTACTGATATAATAGTTTTGGAGGCTAGAGGTGAAAGCTGCTTGAAACCGACCAGGTCTTAACAGAAGCAATCGTAGAGACAGTTGTTCAGGTTCTAGTCTCCTAAGATATATGTTAAAAAAAAATAATGAAGTTCTAGCATTAAAATATCGACCACAGGTTTTTGGTGACCTTATTGGGCAAGAAGTAATATCAAAAACTATCTATAATTCAATAAAACTTGAAAAAACCCCTAATGCCTATTTATTCACCGGTATCAGAGGAGTCGGCAAAACTACAATAGCAAGAATAATCGCAAAATCACTTAATTGTATTAATGGTATAGATAAAGTTTGTAAAAAAGATTTTTGCGACAGTTGTAAATCTATAATAAATTCTAATCACATAGATGTTCTAGAAATGGATGCGGCAAGCAGAACAGGAGTTGATGATGTAAGAGAGCTAATCGAGTTTTCAAGATACGGACCAGCCTCTGCCAAATATAAGATATTTATAATTGATGAAGTTCACATGTTAAGCAAACAAGCTTTTAATGCATTACTTAAAACATTGGAGGAACCACCGAGTTATTTAAAATTTATATTCGCTACTACTGAAATAAGAAAAATACCAGTCACAGTTATATCTAGATGTCAGAGGTATGATCTTCTAAGAATAAAGAATGATGTATTACTTAATTATGTTAAAAAAATCAAAGAACTTGAAAAAGGCCTTATAGATGAAGATGTATTAAAATTAATTGTAAAAATTTCAGAAGGCTCGGTTAGAGATGCCTTATCTTTATTAGACCGTGCAATATTAAGCCAACCGGCCAATAAAAATTTAAATTTAGAAAAAGCTCAGGAAATTTTTGGATATTTTGATAAAAGTGTTCTTATAGATATTTTCGAACATTTAATAGCTGGTGAAGAAGATAAAGTAATTAATATTTATAGGTCTATTTATGAAGCTGGGGTAGAACCAAAAATCTTTATAAACGATTTTCTTGAAATTTTATATTATTTTAAAAATATAGACTTATTAAAACATAATGGAACAAATTTTAATTTGAATGACAATGATTTCATTAAAATTAAAAAGCTCTCTGAAAAAATAAATAAAAAAGTTCTTCTTTTATTTTGGGAATTTACTATTAAAACTTTAGACGAGATTAATTTGGTTTCTAATCAAAATTTATCAATAGAGATGTTTCTCTCAAGATTAATGTATGTGAAAAATTACAAAGAAGTAGAGAAAGACAGCCCAAAAGATGATGATATTCTTGTTCCAAAAAGAATAAATAACTCAAATGATTCCGAAGAAAAATCTGAGGAACTTAACATTAAAAAAGATCGGCCTATTAGCCAAATTAAAAATGTATCTCAAGAAGAAAAAATAATCTCCAATAACGAAAATAATGAACAGTCAGAGAAAATTTTGATAAAAAGTTTCGATAATTTAATAGAAGTTTGCAAAAGAAAAAAAGAAATTGCATTAAAGTATGAATTAGAAACTAATGTAAATTTGATAAACTTTGCAAGTGAGAGACTTGATATTTCTTTTAATGAAAACTTAGATAAGGAATTTGTAAAAAATTTATCTAAAAAGTTATATGAGTGGACAGGCAAAAGGTGGATTATTACACTTTCCAAAAAAGCAGGTGATTTAAGTGTAAAACAAAATTTAAAAAATAATCTGAAAAATTTAAAGAGTTCTATTTTGGATAAATCAATTTATAAAAATATGATTGAAAGTTTTCCAGATGCAGAATTGAAAGAAGTTAAAGAAAAAAAGGATAGTTAGTATGACAGATTTTAGTAAAATTTTAGATAAAGCTAAAGAGTTAGAAAATAAAATGAAGGAAGGTCAAGAAAAAATTAAAAAAATTCAAGTTACGGGTATATCTGGTGGGGACAAAGTTAAAGTAACTCTAAATGGTGAGGGTGAAATGATTAATTTAGAAATTTCAAATCAAATAATTAAAGAGGAAAAAAATATAATTGAGGATTTAATTAAGGCAGCTCATAATAATGCAAAAACAGAGTTAAAAACAAAAACTGCTGAAGAAATTTCAAAAACAACAGGGGGATTTGGAATTCCTGGGTTTAAGTGGCCGCTGTAAAAAATGCAAGAAATTAAGGAAATTCAAGAATTAGTTAAATATATATCTAAGTTACCTGGATTAGGTCCAAAATCAGCAAGAAGAATAATTCTTAAACTTATTAACAATCGTGAAGAAATCTTAAAACCTATGAGCAAAGCGCTTTCAGATGTTTTAAAAAATATTTTACGTTGTAATTCTTGTGGAGCTTTAAAATCTAATAATTCAATATGTGCTAATTGTGAAGAAAACAAAGAAACTTTTAACAAGATTTGTGTAGTAGAAAATATTGCCGACCAGTGGAGCATTGAGAACTCAGGAATTTTTAAAGGTTACTTTCATATTCTTGGAGGAACTATTTCAAAATCTGAAAGGACAAGAAATGAGGATTTATTAGTTGACTCTTTAATAGAACGAATAAAAAAAAAAAAGATTAATGAAGTAATAATTGCAACAAGTGCAACAGTAGAGGGCCAGACAACAGCTTTTTATATTCAAAATAGTTTAAAAAAATTGAATATAAAAATATCTAGATTGGCACAAGGACTTCCTGTGGGAGGTGAGCTAGAGAATTTAGATGATGGAACACTAGTATCTGCGTTTAAAAATCGAAAAGAATTTGTTGAAATAGATTAACTTTTTTTTATTAATCTATTTAAATGCAATAATGGTTCAGTATAACCCGATGGTTGACTTTTTCCTTGAAAAATAAGCTCAACAGCTGTTTTAAAAGCAATTGATTTATGAAAGTCTGGTGACATATTTATGTAATCTTTATCTCCTTTATTTTGTTTATCTACCACTTTGGCCATTTTTTTCATAATTTGAAGCACTTGATTTTTACTACATACCCCATGATGCAACCAATTAGCTATGTGTTGAGAAGAAATTCTCAAAGTAGCCCTGTCTTCCATTAAGCCAATATTATTAATATCCGGGACTTTTGAGCACCCAATACCCTGATCTATCCATCTTACAACATAACCAAGAATAGTTTGAGCGGAGTTAGAAATCTCCTTTTTAATTTCATCATTTGACCAGGATGCTTTTTTGTCTATGGGTATATTTAACAATTCTGATCTTTTTGTTCTTTTCCTCTTACTTAAAATATTTTGTTTTTCAAAAATATTTATCTTGTGATAATGAAGCGCATGTAGGCATGCAGCAGTTGGGGATGGTACCCAAGCACAATTTGCTCCAGCCTCTAAATGAGAGATTTTACTTTCTATCATATCTTTCATTTTGTCAGGCATTGCCCACATTCCTTTTCCAATTTGTGCTTTACCAGAAAAACCACATTTTAGTCCAACATCTACGTTATTATTCTCATACGCATTAATCCATTTTGAAGATTTCATCTGTCCTTTCTTAATCATTGGTCCAGCCTCCATTGAGGTGTGAATTTCGTCACCTGTCCTATCTAAAAATCCAGTATTAATGAAGAAAACTCTTTTTGATAAAGCCCTGATACATTCCATTAAGTTTATAGAGGTTCTTCTTTCCTCATCCATTATCCCACACTTAATCGTATTTTTTTTCAACTTTAAAACTTCTTCAACCTTATTAAAAATCTGATCAGTAAATTTACATTCCTCAGGACCATGCATTTTTGGTTTAACAATGTATATTGAGCCTTTTCTGGAATTTTTTTTCTTTTTAATATCGTGGAGACAAGCTGCTGATGTAAAAAAAGCATCCATAATGCCCTCTGGAATTTCAGATCCATTTTTTAATAAAATACATGAGCTAGTCATTAAATGACCTACATTTCTAATTAAAAGCAAAGATCTTCCATGGAGCTTACTTTTTTTTCCTGAAGGTAAATAGAAATTTCTATCAGGGTTTAGCTTTCTTTCAAATACCTTTCCTGTTTTTTCAAAACGTGTAGTTAAATTTCCCTTCATTAATTGAAGCCAATTTTTATAACAAAGAATTTTATCTTCAGAGTCAACTGCAGCAACACTATCCTCGTTATCACATATTGTAGATAACGCTGATTCCAAAATAATATCACTTATTCCTGCGGGATCATTTTTTGCACTAAATGCTTTAGGATTTATAATAATTTCTAAATGAAGATTATTATTCCTTAATATTATTGCAGAAGGTTTATTTTTTTCTCCTCTAAAACCAATAAATTTATTTTTTTTTTTTAAAGAAAAAATTTGGTTATTTTTAAATAACTTAAGTTCTTTTTTTTCGATTACAAAACTAGTAACATCTTTCCATTTAATTTTATTGATAGGAAAATAATTATCTAAAAATTTTTTTGAATATTTTATTACTTCTTCACCTCTTATCGGATCATATCTTTCTCCTCCACTTTCATCAGATTCAATTACATCTGTTCCATATAAACTATCATAAAGACTCACCCATCTTGCATTTGCAGCATTCAAGGTATATCTTGCATTCATTATTGGCACGACAAGTTGCGGTCCTGCAATAGACGAAATTTCATCATCGATATTTTTAGTCTGTATTTTGAACTTATTTCCTTCAATCAAAATATAACCAATATCCTTTAAAAACTTTTCGTATTCTTTAGATTTAAACTTTTTACCTAATCTATCTTGGTGCCAACCATTTATTTCCCTTTGAATTTTGTCTCTCCTATTTAGTAAATTTTTGTTCTTAATTGCTAATTCATTCACCGCCTTGTCAAAATTTATCCAAAATCTATTTGCATTAATGCTGGTTCCCGAAAGAAGCTCATTATTAACAAAATTATATAAATTTTCAGCGACTGATAGGCTACCTATATTTAAATATTGATCTTTTTTCATTTTGCTTTTAAGAATAATGTATTAATGCATTTTAAACATTTTATTTAGTTTTTTTAAAGATTAATAATACCGCATTGTTAAAGATGAAAAATTACCTAAATTTTGAAAAAGATATAAAAAATCTTGAGGAAGAAATAGATAAACTAAAAGATCCATTTAATCAGGAGGGTTTATCAGAGGTAAAAACTGGAAAAATTTCGGAAATTCAAAACCAAATAGACAAAAAACTATCTCAAATTTACTCTAATCTTGACGCTTGGCAGACTACATTAGTAGCAAGACACGAAGATCGACCGAAGTCCAAATTTTTCATTGATAACTTGTTTGATGAATTTATTTCTATTTCTGGTGATAGGTATTATGGAGAAGATAAATCAGTAATTACTGGATTTGCAAAATTTGAAAACAAATCAGTTTTAGTAATAGGTCAAGATAAAGGAGAAGATTTAGAGAGCAGAATTGAAAAAAACTTTGGCATGATGAATCCTGAGGGCTATAGAAAATCAGTAAGGTTAATGAGGTTAGCAGATAAATTCAAGATCCCAATTATCTCTTTTATTGATACTCCAGGTGCTTATCCAGGAGTTGGTGCTGAACAAAGAGGTCAAGCAGAAGCAATTGCCAAATCAATTGAGTGTAGTATGGAACTTAAGGTTCCTACTATCTCTATAATAATTGGTGAAGGAGGATCTGGAGGTGCAATAGCTTTGGCTTCATCAAATAAAGTTTTGATGTTTGAGAATGCAATTTATTCTGTTATTTCACCTGAAGGATGTGCATCTATTTTATGGAGAGATGCAAAAAAAACTCTCGAGGCTTCAAAGGCAATGAAACTTTCATCTAAAGATCTTTTAGAACTTGGAGTCATTGATGAAATTATTAATGAGCCTATTGGGGGTGCCCATAGAGATCACGATTTAATTTTGCAAAATGTAAAAATAGCCATGAGAAGGAACCTTAAAGAATATGAAAATATCTCTGGAGATGAAATTTTAAACAAAAGAAAAAATAAATTTTTAAAAATTGGAAGGGCAAAAGGATTTACTAGTAGAAGCATTGGGAAAGATCAATTAACAATAAATTTAAATATTTTTGATAGATTGAGATCTAAATTGAGCAAATTTGATAATAAAATATACATTTCATTTTTTATTGTAATACTTCTTTTAATTATAATTAGTTTACTTTAAGGCTCCACAACAATGCTTATATTTTTTATTTGATCCACAAAAACAAGGTTCATTTCTTTTCATTTTTTTTCCTACATACTTCGGATCTATTTTTGCTGGTTTAACTTGACTTGTAACGTCTTCTGTTTTTTCTATTATTGTTAAATTAAGTAAAATTTTGATAAAATCATTTTTTAATTTATTCAACAAATCTTCAAATAAAATAAAGGCCTCTTTTTTATACTCTACTAATGGATCTCTTTGACCATAGGATCTTAAACCAATTACTTGTCTAAGTTGTTCCAGGTACTGAATGTGAGACTTCCAACACATATCGATTGTCTGTAAAAAAACTCTTTTTTCTAACTCAACTGCATGTTTTGTTCCTAAAAAATCTATTCTTTTTTTTCTAATTTCAGCGAATTTATCTTTAATTTTTTTTGAAAGTTCTTCATTTTTAAGATTTGCCATACTTTCTATCTCATTTTCAAGAAAACTTTTTCCTAATAAAAATTTAAGTTGTTTAACAAAACTATTTTTATTTGTTTCTATTCTATTCACATTATTAGAGGAAACTAAATTTTCAATTAAGTCGTCTAAAAAATCATTAGATATCTTAAATATCTCCTCACTATGAATAACTTTTTTTCTTTGGGTAAATATCACATGTCTTTGGTCATTCAAAACGTTATCAAATTTGAGAAGAGTTTTTCTTATATCAAAGTTTCTAGCTTCAACTTTTTGTTGAGCTCTTTCAAGAGCTTTATTTATCCAAGGGTGATCTATACTTTCTCCATCTTTTAATCCAAGTTTATGAAGCATCGAATTAATTGACTCTGAACCAAAAATTCTCATCAAATCATCTTCAAGACTTACATAAAAGATCGATTCTCCCTCATCACCTTGTCTTCCTGATCTTCCACGTGCTTGATTATCTACTCTTCTTGACTCCATTCTCTCAGTCCCTATAACAAAAAGACCTCCTAGTGACTTTATTTTTTCTTTGTCTTCTTTTAATATATTTTCATCTATCTCATCTTTTTTCCCACCAAGCTGAATATCTACCCCTCTACCAGATATACTTGTTGTAATAATAACTGAATTTTTTTTACCAGCATTTGCAATAATTTCTGCCTCTTTCTCATGATTCTTTGCATTTAACACAACATGTTTTATTTTTTCTTTTTTAAGAAGATCTGAATAAACTTCAGACTTATTTATACTGGATGTAAAAATTAATATGGGTTGACCTTTATTATTACACTCTGCAATTTTTGAAACTATCGCATTATTTTTTTCGATTTCCGTTCTGAAGATTTGATCATTCCAATCTTTTCTAATCATTTTTTTATTAGTAGGAAT
>CENP01002263.1_pt1 | contig 16412 bp, 15 predicted proteins | sample 361281 | NCBI WGS metagenome assembly CENP01 (sample SAMEA2591122, study PRJEB7988) | marine metagenome | biome: marine biome (ENVO:00000447); feature: deep chlorophyll maximum layer (ENVO:xxxxxxxx); material: saline water (ENVO:00002010), including plankton (ENVO:xxxxxxxx) | depth 70 m | reverse complement strand
ACTTGAGCATATCCGCCGCCAGCAGCTCCACCTTTCATTCCAAAGGAAGGACCTAAACTTGGTTCTCTTAAGCACACTATAGACTGTTTGCCAATTTTATTTAAAGCATCACTTAATCCAACTGATGTTGTAGTTTTGCCCTCTCCAGCAGGAGTTGGTGTTATAGCAGTGACTAAAATTAAGTTACTATTTCTACTTTTTAATTTTTCTATGTATTCTAAATTTAATTTAGCTATATGTCTTCCCATAGGACTAAAGGCGAAGGGATCATCTGAAATTTTTACTTTCGAGAGCACCTCAGCGATCGGTTTCATTTTGGCAGCTCTTGCTATTTCAATATCAGATTTTACAATCTTCATTTTGACTCCTATATATAAAAAACTTTGTTATGTATAGATGATTGCTAAGATCTAAAAAAGGTTGGTTTGAGTAGTTTGAGTTTTAAACCACCGTTTATCAAATCTTTATCTGAAAACTGCGTAAACTCAGGATCGAAAAGTTTAATAAGAGCAAACGGGTAGGGTGTATCGATTAACACTTTACCGACCCTTTGATCTTCGAATAAAATTTCACTATCAATCGAGACTTTATTATTTGTTGTTATTGGAAGTAATCTTCTTCTAACTTTATTTCTTAACTTCATTCTTGAAGTATTTTCTTGTCCAACATAACAACCTTTTTTGAAATCTATAGCATTTAACTCTTCAAAATTACATTCGATACCAAATATTTTATTTTTAAGTTTTTCAGTATTAATTTGAGCAATACCTAGTTTGTGACTAAGGCTATAATATTTACTTGAGTTAACAGATTTTAAATTTAATTTTTTTAAAGCTATTTCTAATTTTTCTAAATTCATTAAAATTCGAGCACCTAATTCTTTTGATCGTGGATCTAAAAAGATAGGATCTTCAAGGAACTTCAGGGTATTTCCTTCTTCACTTTTTGCACCATCAAGAGCAAGAAATTTCTCTTTACTCAAAACTGCCAAAGTAAATTCGTTACTTAAATTTAAAATTTCAATATTTGAGCTTAATTTGTAAAAATTAAGTCTTTCAAATAAATTTTCAATTTGATTTTTTTCACAATCTAAAAGATAGCCTTGCTTATGTTTCACTATAATAAAATCAAAAAGGTATTTGCCTTGTGGTGTTAATAAAGATGAAAAACAACTAGAGTTGTTGGTAACTTTATTCATGTCATTAGTTACAATATTCTGCAAAAATTCCTTAGCATCTTCACCGCTAATATAAAGCACACCTCTGTCGTTAAGTTTAAATATTTGATCTTTTTCCATATTTCTAGTTTATACTGTATAATATAATTAGTAAATTATGTCTGGCAATTTTAGTCTCATCATAAAAAATGGATCCTGTTTTATCGAAGGAAAACTTAAAAATATTGATATTGGTTTATCGGGAAACAAAATAAAAAAAATTGGTAAGATCGATCTAAACTCAGCAAAAGTTTTTGACGCTTCAAATAAAATCGTATTACCAGGGGTTATAGACACTCAAGTACACTTCAGAGAGCCTGGTTCAACAGACACTGAAGATTTAGAAAGCGGAAGTAAGGCTGCAGTATTAGGAGGTATCACTTCTGTATTTGAAATGCCCAATACCAATCCGCCAACATCAACTCTGGCAGAGTTTGATAAAAAAATTAAATTAGCTAAGAATAGAATGCATTCAAATTATGCTTTTTACTTTGGGGCAACACCAGAAAATTCAGATCAACTTTCAAAACTTAAAAATTTAGATGGTTGCTGTGGAGTTAAACTTTTTGCTGGGTCCTCTACAGGAAAATTATTAGTTGATAAAGAGTCTGATATAGAAAAAGTTATATCTAAAAGTGATAGAATAGTTTCTATTCATTCAGAAGATGAAGAAATTTTAAAATTGAGAAAAAAATTTATTAAAGAAGGCGATGTCAAGTCCCATCCAGAATGGAGAAATGCTGAGTGCGCAATGTCCTCAACTCGTAGAGTAGTTAAAATAGCTGAGAGATATAATAAAAGAATTCACGTTCTTCACGTTTCAACTAAAGAAGAAGTTGATTTTTTAGCTATGCATAAAAAAAATGTTACTTTTGAAATAACGCCACAACATTTAACTATGTACGCACCTGATTGCTACGATAAATTAGGTTCCTTGGCCCAGATGAACCCTCCATTAAGAAGTAAAGATCATTACGATAAACTTTGGGTAGCAGTTAAGAAATCTATTGTAGATGTTTTGGGTTCTGACCATGCACCTCACTTGAAAGCAAACAAAGACAAAAAATATCCAAATTCTCCATCTGGTATGCCAGGTGTTCAAACTATTTTACCAATAATGTTAGATCATGTAAGTAAAGAAAACCTTTCTTTAGAAATGCTAATAAAACTTATGTGCGAAAATCCTTGCAAAATTTTTGGGATTAAAAACAAAGGTTACTTAAAAGAAGAATACGATGCCGATATTACAATTATCGATATGAAAAAAGAGCAAATTATTAAGAATGACATGATAGCAAGTAAATGTGGATGGACGCCTTTTAATAACTATAAGGTTAAAGGATTTCCTATAGCAACGATTGTTAATGGTAAAATTGTTATGGAAAATAACAAGATTATATCAAAGGCACAAGGGATGCCGCTAAAATTTTAAATTACTTTTCCTTAATTAACAGTTCCAGAAGTTTTCTCACTTTTTTTTCTCTCATGAGGATCAAGTATGGCCTTTCTTAATCTACAAGATTTCGGAGTAATTTCTAAAGCCTCATCTGGATTCAATATACTTAATTGCTCTGCAATCGACATTTTTCTCACTGGAGTTAGTACAACATTTTCGTCAGTTCCTTGAGTTCTCATGTTAGTTAATTTTTTACCTTTCATTACATTTATTTGTAAATCCCCAGCTTTAGGTGCAAGCCCCACTATCATTCCAGTATAAACAGGGTCATTATGAGTAACAAACATTTCACCTCTTGACTGCAAGTTAAAGATTGCAAAAGCTACAGCTTTTCCATTTACCATAGAAATTAATACACCATTTCTCCTACCTAACATTTCACCTTCATATTTTCCGTAAGAATGAAATATTCTATTAATAACGCCTGTCCCTTTTGTTAAAGTTAAAAATCTACTCGTATAACCCATTAAACCTCTTGTGGGAGAATGAAAAATTAATCTTTTTTTATTTTTACCAGTATCCTTAAGATCAATTAGCTTACCTTTTCTCCTATTCATTGAGTCAATCACTTTTGAACAATATTCTTCATCTAAATCTAAAGTAATTTCCTCTAAAGGTTCTAATTTATTTTGATTTTTATCTATTTTAAATAACACTTTTGGAGGGCTTACAGTCATTTCAAAACCTTCACGTCTCATTTGGGTAAGTAAAATTTCAAGCATTAATTCTCCTCTGCCGCTAATTTCAAATGAATCTTTGTTCTCATTTTCAGAAAAAGTGATACCAACATTATTTTGTGCCTCTAAGATCAAACGATCTCTAATTTGAGTGCTTGTTAGTTTTTTACCCTCTGTACCCGCAAGCGGAGAGCTATTTACCGTTATCTTAATAGACATAGTAGGCGGATCGATAGGCGTTGCTAGGATCGGTTTATTTATTTCAAGATCACAAATAGTGTCCGCTACATTAGCTTTTTCTAATCCAGCTATTACAACAATATCTCCAGCTTGACCAATTTCAATTGGCACCTTTTTTGTTCCTTCATACCTAAAAATTTTGGTCAATCTACCTTCATCAACTTTTTCACCCTTAAGATTTATTGCTTTAATTTGCTGATTGGCTTTTGCACTTCCTTGAGATATTTTTCCAACTAAACTTCTACCTAAAAAACTATCTGCGTACAAAAGGGTACACAGCATTGCAAAGGGTTTATTGACATCTAACTCCTTTGGTTGAATATGTTTTAAAATTAAATCAAGTAATGGATGAAGATTTTCTCTAGGTCCATTAACTTCTTTACAAGCCCATCCAGACCTTCCGCTTGCATATAATACTGGAAAATCTAATTGATCCTCATTTGCATCTAAACTTACAAATAAATCAAAAGTTTCATTCAAAACTTCTTCAGCTCGTTGGTCAGACTTATCTAACTTGTTAATTATAACAATTGGTTTAAGTCCCTGTTTAAGAGCTTTAGCTAAAACAAATTTTGTTTGAGGCATAACCCCTTCAGCAGAGTCAATAAGTAAAAGAGCACCATCGGCCATGCTTAACACTCGCTCAACTTCAGCAGCAAAATCTCTATGGCCAGGCGTATCTATAATATTTATTCTCGATCCTTTCCAATTAATTGAAGCAGGTTTTGCTAAAATTGTAATTCCTCTTTCTTTTTCTAGTTCGCCAGAGTCCATTAATCTTTCTTCTACTACTTCATTTTCTCTAAAAGACCCGCTCTGCTTCATTAATGAGTCAATCATAGTTGTTTTTCCATGATCAACGTGGGCAATAATAGTGATATTTCGAATATTATTAGTCATATTTTGTGCTTCTTATACATTAATTGTCAAATATAAAAACTTAAAATAAACTCAATACTTCATTTTTATGAAAAGCAAATTTCGCTCGATTGTTAGAAAACGTTTAATTTTTAGAATATTATGATCTTTTCAAAATATTATTATCTTTAAGGTCTTTTTTAATTTCGTCTAAAATTGCAGGATCATCTATTGTTGGAGGTACTTTATATGTTTCTCCATCTGCAATTTTTCTAACCGTTCCTCTTAAAACTTTTCCTGATCTCGTTTTTGGTAATCTTTTAACTACAATAGCTAATTTAAAAGCAGCAACTGGTCCCACTTTTTCTCTAACTAAAGCCACACATTCTTTAGTAATTTCACTATTGTCTCTATCAACCCCAGCTTTCAAAGCAATCAAACCTATAGGAAGTTGACCTTTTAATTTATCAGCAATTCCTACGACAGCACATTCTGCAACATTTTTATGCTCAGCTAAAACTTCTTCTATAGCTCCAGTTGACAATCTATGACCAGCTACGTTTATGATATCATCTGTTCTAGACATAATCCAAACGTAACCATCCTCATCAATATGACCTGCATCATAAGTTTGGTAATAACCTTCATACGTTGACATATAAACTTTTTTGTATCTCTCATCTGCATTCCATAAAGTTGGGAAAGTTCCCGGAGGCAAAGGTAATTTAACCACAATGTCACCCATTTGCCCTGGTTTATTTTCTTTACCTTCGCTATTAACAACTTTTAAATCATAACCAGGAACTGGTTTAAATGCTGAACCATATTTAATTGGAAACTTTTCTATCCCTGCACAATTAGCACTAATTGCCCAGCTTGTTTCTGTTTGCCACCAGTGATCTATAACTGGAGCATTAGAAAGTTTTTCAAACCATTTAATTGTGTCTGGATCAGCACGTTCTCCAGCTAGAAACAAGGTGTCAAATTTAGATAAGTCATATTTTTTAAAAAATTTCCCCTCAGGATCTTCTTTTTTAATTGCTCTTATAGCTGTAGGAGCAGTAAATAAAGATTTTACTTTATGTTCTGAAATTATTCTCCAAAAAACGCCTGCATCAGGAGTTCCTACAGGCTTACCTTCAAATAAAATTGTTGTGCAACCATAAAACAGTGGAGCATAAACAATATATGAGTGACCTACTATCCAACCTATATCACTTGCTGACCACCAAACATCATCTTGATTAATGTTATAAACATTTTTCATTGTCCACTTTAAAGCTACAATATGCCCACCTATATCTCTCACTATTCCTTTGGGTGTTCCAGTAGTTCCAGATGTATAAAGTATATAAGCGTAATCATTAGACTTCATTTTTTCACAATCTGTTTCTTTAGCTTCCTTAAGCGCCTCATCCCATGTAATATCCATTTTGGAGTCTAATTCCGCTTTATCTTTTTCTCGTTGAAATATTATACATTTATTAGGCTTGTGTTTAGAAAGCTCCAAAGCTTTATTAACTAGCGGTTTATAATTAACTGTTCTTCCTGGTTCATAACCACAGGACGCTGATACAATTAGTTTTGCTTTTGAGTCATCTATTCGACTAGCAAGTTCATTTGCTGCAAATCCTCCAAAGACAACAGAGTGAACTGCACCAATTCTACCGCAAGCAAGCATAGCAATTACAGCCTCCGGGATCATTGGCATATAGATAATAACACGGTCCCCTTTGTTAACCCCTTGATTTTTTAAAGCGCCAGCAAAAAGAGACACCCTCTCTCTAAGTTCTTTATAAGTAAATTTTTTTTTCGTTCCAGTAATTGGGCTATCATAGATAATTGCAATTTTTTCACCCCTACCATTGTCGATATGTATATCTAATGCATTGTAACAAGTGTTCGTTACACCATCTTCAAACCATTTGTAAAAAGGAGGCTTGTTAGAATTCAATATTTTTTTTGGTTTCTCGTACCAAAACACATCTTCAGAAACTTCTTTCCAAAATTTTTCTTTATTATTTATCGAAGAATCGTAAATTTCCTTATATTTCTCGCCCAAATCACTTCTCCCAAAAATGTTAATTTATTAGTAGTATTTCACAATTATCCCCAAAAAAAAAACAAAAAGCCAATAAAAACAACAATTTTTTAGTAAAAAAAGGCTTCACTGTCGCACCCTTTTTTATTATGGTCCCTCAAAGTTATTCAGTAAATGGACCGCGATTTGTTTACTGGGTAGTTTAAATTTAAACTAAAAAAGAAACTAACATACGAGGGAGGTTTCATGAAAAAACTAAGTATGATCGCAATAGCGGCCTTGGCCTTTTTGGGTCTTACGGGTACTGCTAACGCGTTTTTAGGAGCGAGTACAACAACTTTAGCTGTAGATGACTATGTAGGAATTTCATTTTGGCTAGTAACAATAGGATTGTTGGCTGGAGCTGTATTCTTCTTTATTGAAAGAGGAACAGTTGCTGCTTCTTGGAGAACATCAATAACAGTTGCAGGTTTAATACAATTCGTTGCTTTTGTTCACTACTGTTATATGAGAGACATTTGGGTTGCGACAGGAGATAGTCCAACAGTATACAGATATATTGATTGGTTAATTACTGTTCCACTTCAAATCGTAGAGTTCTATTTAATTTTAGCTGCTGTTAAAAAAGTTCCAACATCATTGTTCTGGAAACTATTAGTAGCTTCATTAGTAATGCTTATCGGTGGATATTTAGGTGAGACTGGTGCTATTCAACCATTTCTTGGATTTGTAATCGGAATGGCTGGATGGATTTACATCTTATTTGAAATATTTTCTGGAGAAGCAGGTACTATTGCTGCTAAGTCTGGAAACAAAGCAATGACAACTGCGTTTGGCGCTTTGAGAGTAATCGTAACTATCGGATGGGCAATATATCCTTTAGGTTACGTTTTCGGTTACCTAGCAGGCGGTGTTGACAATGGTATGCTAAACTTAATTTATAACTTAGCAGACTTTGTTAACAAATTAGCATTCGGTCTAGTAATTTGGGCTGCTGCTATGCAGAACACAAGATTATCATCTAGATAATTAGATTTAATCTATTGAAATAGGGCGAGTTTAACCACTTGCCCTATTTTTTTTTGCACTTATATTCATTCAATGGCTAAAATTATTTATATAGATCGCTCAGGTGAAAAGAGAGAAATAGACGTAGAGAATGGTCTTACTGTTATGGAGGGAGCTATTCAAAATGACATACCTGGTATCACTGCAGATTGTGGTGGAGCTATGGCATGCGCAACTTGCCATGTTTATGTCCAAGAAGATTGGTTTAATAAACTACCAAAAATTAATGATGGAGAAAAAGATATGTTAGACATGGCCTTCGAACCAAAAAAAAATAGTAGATTGAGTTGTCAAATAACTGTTTCTGATGAAATAAGCGGTTTAGTAGTGACAACTCCAAAGCAGCAAAATTAATGATAAAAACTGATGTAGTAATAATTGGAGCAGGACCCGTAGGTCTTTTTGCTATTCATCAACTTGGCATTAAAGGTTTAAAAGTAGAAGTTATTGACAATCTTGATAAAGCGGGAGGGCAGTGTATAGAGCTTTATCCGGATAAGCCAATTTATGACATACCTGCTGTAAGTGAGTGCAATGGTAAATCTTTGACAGATGATTTATTAAAGCAAGTTAAGCCGTTTAAAACTAACTTTCATTTCAATGAGAGAGTTCAAGAGATAAAAGAAGAGAACGGCAAATGGAAAGTGAGAACAAATAAGGATAAAGAATTTTTAACTCCAAACATAATTATTGCAGGTGGAGTGGGGTCATTCGAACCAAGAAAATTACCATTAAAAGAATTAGAGAGATTTGAAGGTAAAAATGTTTTTTATTCAATAAGCAATAAAGAGTTATTTAAGAATAAAAAAATTGCAATTTTTGGCGGTGGGGACTCTGCTTTAGACTGGTCTTTAGAGCTTTCTAAAACCTCAAAAGTAACTTTAATTCATAGAAGGAATGAGTTCAGAGGAACACCCCATACTTTACAACAATTAGAAAAATTAAAAAAAGAAAGTAAACTATCTATCAAAACCCCATTTCAAATAAACTCAGTAAATGAAGGAGAGTCTTTAAACTCGATATCTATTAAAAATGATGATGGAAAAATTGAAAAAATTGAGACTAATATAATACTTATTTTCTTTGGATTAATTATGCAATTGGGCCCAATAGCAGAGTGGGGTCTTAACATGACTAGAAAAACTATCGATGTTAATACAGAAAACTTTCAGACTAATAAACCCGGTATATTTGCAATAGGAGATATTTGTAATTATCCAGGCAAACTTAAGCTAATCTTATCAGGGTTTCATGAGGCAGCATTAGCATCTGTTGAATGTTTTAAGCGTGCTAGACCAAATGAAAAATACAGATTTCAATTTACTACATCTTCAAAAGAAATTCAGGGCAGGCTTGGTATAAAAAAATGATTGAAGTTTTGACTGCCAATACTCCAAATGGCAAAAAAATTACAATCATGTTAGAAGAAATAGGTTTTAAGTATAAAATAAAAAAAATTAATATTAATAAAGATGAGCAGTTTAATCCTGAATTTAGATCAATAAGTCCATTTAGCAAGATCCCAGTTATTATAGATCATGATAATCAAATCTCTCTATTTGAGTCAGGAGCAATACTAATTTATTTAGGAGAAAAAAGTGGAAAATTTTACCCAGAAAAAAATAAACATTTAATAAATCAATGGCTGATGGGACAAATGGCTTATGTAGGTCCTATGTTGGGTCAGCATCATCAATTCCATCATTATAATCCTGGAAAAAGTGACTGGGGTGAAAAAAGATACTTTAAAATAGCAGAAATAATTTATAAAGATTTAGACGACAGACTACAAAAAAGTAAATTTTTGGCTGGAGATTATTCTATAGCTGATATCGCAACTTTCCCTTGGATCGCCAGACATGAATGGCACGATATTGGTTTAAAAAATTTTAAATATCTATCTAGGTGGTATGATGAAATTTCTAATAGGAAAGCAGTTATTAAAGGATTTGACCTATTAAATGGGGACGAAAAAATACCCAAACCTTAATCATCAACATAAATTTTTTCATCTCGCTCATGTTTTTCTTGAGCCTCTATTGAAAGAGTAGCTATAGGTCTAGCCATAAGTCTTTTAAGACCTATTGGTTCAGAAGTCTCCTCGCAATATCCGTATGTCCCATCTTTAATTCTTCTTAACGCCGAGTCAATCTTCTCTACAAGTTTTCTACTCCTATTTAACGCTCTCATCTCTACTGACTTATCTGTATATGATGAGGCTTGATCCACAACATCAGCTGATGAAACGTTATCGTCAGAAGAATTTAAAATATTACCTAAATTGTTTGATTTGATTATATCTTTCTTCCAACGTAGCAATTCGCTTGTGAAATACTTTTTGTGCTTTGCGCACATATATTTCTCTTTTGTGCTTGGTATATAGGGTTTACTCTTTTTTCTCATTTGTAAAAGTCGCGAGTATATGTCTGATTTTATACGTGTCAATAGGCTTTAAATTGTATTAATTTATATCTAAATGATTAAAAAAAATATTAATAGTTTATTTATATATTTTTTAGCAGCACATGCGGTAGTGTGGACAGTAATTCCCTCAATATCAAATCAAAATCTGCCACTTGACACTATTGAACATTTGGCTTGGGCAAGTAATCTTGACTGGGGTTTTGAAAAACACCCTCCGTTTATTGCTTTAATATTAAATATATTTTATCAAATATTCGGAAATCAAGATTGGGGCTATTATCTTTTAAGCCAAATATTTGTAGTCTTTTCATTTTTTATTATATGGAAGTTTTCTGAATATTTTTTTAATGATAAAAAATATTGTTTAATCTCAGTTCTGCTTTTAGAAGCTATCTATTTTTACAATTTTACTTCACCAGAGTTTAACGTCAACATTTGCCTGTTACCATTTTGGGCATTAACAGTCTTGTATTTTTGGAAAGGGATAAAGGAAAATAAAACCTCAGATTGGTTACTTTTAGGAGTATTTACTGCACTTGGTGTTTTATCAAAATATACATTTATATATTTAATTGGCGCTATATCACTTTATTTACTTTATCTTATTTTCAAAAAGAAAATTAATTTTAAATTTTTAATATCAATTTTACCCTTCGCAATTTTAATTTTTCCTCACCTAATTTGGTTAACAGAGAATAATTTTGCTACATTAAGTTATGGCTTGAGCAGAACAGGATTAGGAGATCCGAATTTATTTAATCATTTAAAACATCCACTTATTTTTGTTGGAAAACAAATTGGAATATTGGTGCCATTTTTTATATTACTCTATTCTATAATTTCAAATTTAAAAACAAAGTTAAACATTAATGATAAAAAATTACTTTTTTTATTAGTGATAAATTTAATTCCTCTACTTTTAGTTTTTTCAACAGCAGTGATTATGGGTATTAAAATAAGAACCATGTGGATGACACCATTTTATTTATTTTATGGTGTTTTTTTTGTTTATCTTCTTAAAAAAAATATAAAGTTTAAAAATTTTAAAAAGTTTTTAGTCATTTTTATGATTTTATTTATTCTTTCACCGTTTACTTATTTGTATATTTCAATTTCAAAAACAAATAAAAGAACTGATTACCCAGGCAAAGAAATCGCACGCCTAGTTCAACAAAGATGGGATAAAAATTTTTCAAATAAGATTTCTATTGTGGTAGGAGATGAATGGTTTGGTGGAAACCTATCTTATCACTTACGCTCAAGACCAAAATGGTTTAGCAATCTTGATAATGCCAAAGATATAGATTTAAAAGGTGGCGTCATTTATGTTGGTAATCCAAAGGTTTTAAAAAAACTATGCCCAGGAATATTCGGCACAATAAACCCTACTGGAATATGTATGATTGGAAGTAAATGAAAAATTTTCAAATTCTAATACCTTGCTACAACGATTGGCCTTCTGTTTTAAAATTACTAGATAGACTTGATGAGGAAATAAAGCAATTAGGAGAAAATTTTTCTGTCCTTATAGTTAACGATGGTTCAAATGAAAACTTAGGAAAAAAAGAATTTAAATTTAAAAATATTGAATCTATTGAAGTTATAAATATGAAAACAAATCAAGGTCATACTCGTAGTAACGCTACAGGTATCAAATTTTTATCCAAAAAAAATAACTTCGACTACTTAATTGTGATGGATGGTGATGGTGAGGACCGTCCTGAAGAAATTAAATTATTTGTAGAGAAGGTTAAAAAAGTTAATAACACTTCTGTTGTTGCAAAAAGAATAAAAAGATCTGAAGGTTTAATTTTTACAATTTTATATAATTTTCATAAATTAATTACATTTATCTTTACAGGACATAATATGAATTTTGGACATTTCACATGTTTAAGTAAAAATGATGTAAACTTGATTTCAACAAAAGAGAGTCTTTGGTTAAATTTTTCAGGTACAGTGAAAAAATTTGTAAAACATTTAGAATACATTCCTTGCATTAGAGGTAAAAGGTATGTTCAGCCATCAAAAATGTCATTTATAAATTTAATTATTCATTCTTTATCAATTTTAGCGGTATTTAAATATCAAGTTTTATTCAGGTCTATATTTTTTCTATTAATTTTAAATCTCTTTTCACCTTCAATAATTACTTATATTTTTCAATTACTGCTAATAATTTTCAATATTTTAGTATTTTTAATATCTAAACGAGAAAATTCTGAAGAGTTTAGAAACTGCGAGAAAAAAATTGGAAGCACTGAAAGTCTATACAATAGTAGGTTGTAAAGTGAGTCTATATTGGAATCAAAAGTGAATCAAAACGTGAACATCCAAACAAGATATAGATATACTGTGGATATGTATTACTAGACGACTTTAAAATAGTTTATAAGGAGAAATATGAAAAAATTAACCTGTCATTGCGGAGGAGTAGAAGCTGAAATAAATATTGATAATTTGGAAAAAATTATCAGATGCAATTGTTCTATTTGCAAAAGAAAAGGCACCATAATGTCTATGGTTAAAAATGATGATTTTAAAATAACAAAAGGAAGTGACAAATTAAAACTTTATCAATTTCATTCAAAAGTTGCAAAACATTACTTTTGTTCAACTTGCGGAATTTATACTCATCATAATCCAAGAATTAATCCAGCTATGACTGGGTTCAATGTTGGATGTATTGACGGTCTCGATACTTTTAAATTTGAAAACGTAAGCGTAGCCGACGGTCAAAATCATCCTTTAGATAAAAAATAATGCAAGAAACAAAGTCTAGTTTCTTTAAAGTAAAAAAAAAATATTTAGCTTTTATTAAAAAACAAGAAAATTTTGGAGAAAAGTTTTATGATAAAATTGGACAACTCAAAGCTTTCTATTTGCCTATATGTGACTTAATTTATAAAACTTACCTTTCAAAAGACAAAACTATAATAATTGGATTATCTGGCGCTCAGGGAACTGGCAAAACAACGGTTAGTATGATTCTCAAGACTATTTTAGATAATAAATTTAAACTTCATACAGTTTGTTTTTCTATAGACGATTTTTATAAAATTAGAAAAGCCAGAATGGCTATGAGTCAAAAAAAACATAAACTTTTTTTAACTAGAGGAGTTCCCGGAACTCACGATACTCATTTAATGAAACAAACTTTAAAAAAATTACTATCAAAGAAATTTAAACCTTTTTATCTGCCTAAATTTGATAAATCTATAGATGATAGATTAGGCAAAAAAAGTTGGAAGAAAATAGTCAAAAAACCACAAATTGTCATATTTGAAGGCTGGTGTATTTCTGCTAAACCACAAAATAGTATACAATTATTAAATCCCGTTAACAAATTAGAGAAAAAAAATGATAAGAACTTAATTTGGAGAAAAGAAGTGAATAATCAACTTAAAAAAAATTATAAATCAGTTTTTAAACTAATTGATAAAAAAATTTATCTTAAAGTTCCAAATTTTAAGTATGTTTTTAAATGGAGACTACTTCAAGAAAAAAAATTGAAATTAAAATCTAGAGGAAAAAAAATAATGACAAAGGATCAAATAAAAGAATTTATTATGTATTATGAGCGAATAACACGCCAAATGCTTAACGATTTCAGAAAAAATTTTGATGTTGTTTTAAAAATTGATTCAAATCATAAATTTACTGATATGAAATTGTATTAATATGAAGTTTTTTTTATTATTTATAATTGTTTTTTTTAATTTTGCTCATGCTAATTCAGCTAATGATCTCATGTTTTTTATAGAGTCTGCATATAAAAATAATCCAAAATTAAACGCAGAAAGAGAAAACTTAAAATCTACAAAAGAAAATGTAAATATTTCTCGAAGTGAATTTTTACCAAATGTAACAGTTACAGGTTCTCAAGACAGCAAACACTCTACAAAACGAACCGATCAAACTGGTTCAGGTCTTTCTGATATAAGCAGAAATACATCAAAAAAATCTATTTCAGTTGATCAAAAAATTTTTACAGGCTTTGAAGGTTATAACTCTATGAAAAAGTCTAGACTAGAAGTTGAACAAGCTAATTCTAAATTAAAAAAAATTGAACAAGAAATTATCTTAGAGGCAGTAACTGCATACTATGATTTGATTTATAAAGTAAAAAAGAAAGATTTTAATTTAGCTAATGTTGATCTTCTTGAGAGACAAGTTGAATCTGACAAAGCAAGATTACAAAGAGGTGAAATTACACTTACTGATTTAGCTCAATCGGAATCTTCTTTAGCAGGAGCTAGTGCAAATTCTATTGTAGCTGAAAATGAATTTTTAAATTCTAAAACGAATTTTGAAAGAGTAATTAGAGTGAGCGCTCCCGAGACAATAGATGAAGACTTTAATTTAACAATAAATTTGCCAACAAATCTAAAAGATGTATTAAAATTATCTGAAGAAAATAACCCTAAATTAATCATTGCTAAACTTGATTATGAGATTGCTGAGCGGGAAGTTAGTATTGAAAGAGCTAAACTATCACCTTCTGCTTCTATTAATTATTCCCGTTCAAAAAGTAACGATTATAGTTCTACAGTCGATGATATTAATGAAGAGTCTGTAAAAGCCACTGTAACGTGGCCAATTATAAAAGGTGGTGAGAATGTTGCATCTTTAAAAAAATCTAAGTTTAAAAGAGAAAAAAGTAATTTAATTTTACAGGACACTGCAAATCAGGTTAAGTCCTCTACCACTAATGCCTGGTCTTCATATCAATCTGCAGAAAGTGTTTTAATAGCCACTGAAGCTCAAGTTAGAGCTGCAGAAATAGCTAATGAGGGTATAACGTTAGAATATGACTCTGGAAATACCAGAACAACTCTGGAAGTCATTCAGTCTAGAAGTCTTTTACTAAATGCTCGAATAGATAATGCAAAAGCTGAGCGAGATCTTATAACCTCAAAATTAAAGCTAATGGTCGCTATTGGCAGTTTGTCTCTAGATAATATAAAATAAGCTAAATATACCTTTATTTTCTTCAAAAATTTAATAACTTGATAAAAAGAACAAAATGTGTACATTTATATTATCGATTCGTAACAAAAAAAAAGGATAAAAAATGAATAAAAACAGTTTAAAAGTAGTTAAGTCAGATAGTAAAAAAGACCAAGAATTAAAGGAAAAAAAGAAGTCTCTAGATGCAGCTATTAGTCAAATAGATCAAAACTTTGGTAAAGGCTCAGTTATGAGACTTGGTCAACAACAGGCTTTAGATATTGAGGCAATTTCGACAGGTTCGCTAAGCTTAGATCTAGCTTTAGGGATAGGAGGTTTGCCAAAAGGAAGAATTATTGAAATTTATGGTCCAGAGTCATCTGGAAAAACAACTTTAGCCCTTCAAGTAGTTGCAGAAGCACAAAAAGCTGGAGGCACATGTGCTTTCGTTGATGCTGAACATGCGATGGATCCAATTTATGCTAAAAAATTAGGAGTTAAAACAGATGAGCTTTTAATTTCTCAACCGGATACGGGCGAGCAAGCATTAGAAATAGCTGACACTTTAATTAAATCTGGTTCAATATCAGTTTTAGTAGTGGACTCAGTGGCAGCATTAACTCCAAAAGCTGAATTAGAAGGAGAAATGGGAGACCACCATGTTGGTTTACAGTCAAGATTAATGAGTCAAGCCTTAAGAAAAATAACAGGCTCAGTATCAAAATCTAATACGATGGTAGTTTTTATAAACCAAATTAGAATGAAAATTGGAGTGATGTTTGGAAATCCTGAAACAACTTCAGGTGGAAATGCACTTAAATTTTATTCTTCTGTCAGAATGGATATTAGAAGAATAGGAGCTATAAAAGATAAAGATCAAATTATAGGAAACTCTACTAGAGTAAAAGTAATTAAAAACAAAGTTGCTCCTCCATTTAAAGTTGTAGAATTTGATTTAATGTATGGCAAAGGCATTAGTAAAACTGGCGAGCTTGTAGACCTAGGAGCTAAAGCAGGAGTCGTAGAAAAATCAGGTGCCTGGTATGCTTATAAAGGTGAAAAGATTGGTCAAGGAAGAGAAAACTCTAAAATTTATTTAGAACAAAATCCAAAAGTTGCTGGTGAAATTGAAAAAATTATTAGAGATAAAGCTGCCGCAATATCAAAAGAACTTGAAGGTAACCCATCACCAAAAGAAAAAACTGAAAAAGACGAATAAACATCTTTGTTTAAACGGGAGATTATATTCTCCCGTTTCCCATGAAACTAGACAACTTCAAATTGATTTATTCAATCAGTAATTGTTTTTTTTAAAAATATTTCAAATAACTCTGTACAAAGGGTCGCACAGGGTTTTTAATACAAATATAAACAAGGAGGGACAATGAGCACACAACAATCAAAAAGCTCGAAAGTGTCATCTTCTATAGATACATCTCATTTAAAGGTTAAATTTCCATTTAAAGCCAAGTATGGAAACTA
>CENP01236873.1_pt1 | contig 16427 bp, 18 predicted proteins | sample 361281 | NCBI WGS metagenome assembly CENP01 (sample SAMEA2591122, study PRJEB7988) | marine metagenome | biome: marine biome (ENVO:00000447); feature: deep chlorophyll maximum layer (ENVO:xxxxxxxx); material: saline water (ENVO:00002010), including plankton (ENVO:xxxxxxxx) | depth 70 m | reverse complement strand
GAGTTTATGAGTTTATTAAAAAATAATAAAAATAATTTTTTAGTAATATGTGGAGGAGTTATCCCAAAAAAAGATATCAATAAACTTAAAAATTTAGGAGTCTCTGAAATATTTGGTCCAGGAACCAACATATTAAATGCTTGTTATAAAGTTTTAAATTTAATTAAGTATGGAAAAAAATCTAATATTTAAATTTTATAGTTGATGGATTTGAAAATTTATATTATTTTCATTGATCGGAGTATGAAATGACAAGAAAATGTGATTTAACAGGAAAGTTAGTAATTACTGGTAATAATGTTAGCCATGCTAACAATAAGACAAAAAGAAGATTTATTCCTAATTTACAAAATGTAAGTTTGTATAGTGATAAGTTAGGGAAAAAATTGAAATTTAGAATTGCCATATCTACTTTAAGAACTGTAGAAAAAAATGGAGGAATAGATAGATTCCTGTTAAACTCTTTTGATAAAAACCTTTCTAATGATGCTAAGAAATATAAGAAAAATATATATAAAATTTATATTTCTGAAAATTCTAAAAAAGATTAATCAACTGTTTAGACATTACACTTCCTAGGTCATCAACGTCTAATATAGTTACTGCCTTGTTGTAGTATCTGGTAACATCATGTCCAATACCTATAGCAAGTAATTCGACAGAACTTTTCTTTTCTATAGAATTTATTATAAATTTTAAATGATTATCTAAGTAGTTACTTTTATTAGAAGATAAGGTGCTATCATCTACTGGTGCACCATCCGATATAACCATTAATATTTTTCTTTTCTCGGGTCGAGTAAATAATCTTTTATAAGCCCATTCAAGTGCTTCACCATCAATATTTTCCTTTAATAAGCCTTCTTTTAGCATTATACCAAAATTTTTTTTAGTTCTTCTTACAGGAGCATCAGCATTTTTGTATATTATATGAAGCAATTCATTAAGTCTTCCAGGTGCTTCAGGTTTGTTTTCTTTAATCCAGCTATCTCTTGCTTTGCCTCCTTTCCAAGTTTTAGTTGTAAAGCCTAATACTTCTACTTTAATACCACAACGCTCTAAAGTTTTAGCTAGAATATCAGTAGATATTGCAGCAATTGTAATAGGTCTGCCTCTCATAGAACCAGAGTTATCAATTAATAGTGTAACTAAAGTATCTTTGAATTCTGTATCTTTTTCTTTCTTATACGATAAAGAACTTTCTGGAGAGGTAATTATTCGAGATAATTTACCACTATCAAGAATACCTTCTTCAAGATCAAATTCCCACCATCTATTTTGTTTTGATAATAGTTTTCTTTGGAGTTTATTAGCTAAAATAGTGATAGTTGAGTCTAATTTTTCAGTTTGCTTATCTAATTGTTTTCTAAGTTTTGAAGCCTCTTCTATGTCACAAAGTTTCTCGGCAGAAATAATGCTATCAAATCTCTTAGTATATACAGAATACTTAAGTGTTGTTTCAGCCTGGTCATTAAAATCATTAATTGGTGATGAATCGTTAGCAGAACTTTCTTTATTATCACATGCTTCTTCTAATGAATCTTGATTTTCTATACTATCTGTATTTTGATGTTCGGCCGTATCAGATATTTCAAAAGTTTGATATTCTTCTGTTTGTTTATTAGCATCTTGAGTTTGGTTTTCTTCTTCTTTTGCTTCCTCTTCTTTATTATTATCCTGTCTTTCTTGTTCGTTATATGTTTGATCATCTATAACTTTATTTATTAGTTTTAAGATTTCTTCACTAAATTTTTTTTGACTAGAAATTTTATCCAAGATTTGCAAGTCTTTATTTTTCAGGATTCTATTGAGAGAGTTTATTATAGGATCACTAATTTTAGCTAGCTCAGAAGATATTGTTGACCCTAAAATATTATTTTTTAAAAAAAATTTAAATGTTTCTGATTTAGTTAATTTTATATCTTCATTTACTTTATCCCTTATAAGTTCTTGATCATAATCTGAAAGGTTCTTTTTAATGCCAGGATATTTTAAACCACCCAGCACTTCACATCTAAGATACTCTATTTCATCAAATATTTCTTTTATTTCTAGTTTTTTAGGACACATTCTTTCATGAATTTTACTATCATGATATCTCTTTATTAAAGAAGCAGAGTCACTTTTTCCTCTAATATTTAGTTTACTTTCATATAATTTTGCCTTATTAATTTCAGGTAGGTTAACATTTTGTTGAGAGTTTTTTTTATCTGTTCCAAACAGTACAAAAATATCAGAATTATTAGCAACAGCTTTTACAGTACTTTCAATAGACTTTTTAAAAATATTAGTACTTTTATCCTCTTTATTCATTTATGTCAGTAGATGTTTCATTTATTATATTAACCCAATCATTAGGTAACTCTATTGCAAAGCATCGTTGATAATATTCTGCAATTATTGGTCTTTCAGCTTCATCACATTTATTTAAAAAAGTTACCTTAAATGCATATTCTAAATTTTTAAATATTAATGCGTTTTCAGCCCAGGTAATAACAGTTCTTGGAGACATTACTGTTGATATATCACCATTTTTAAAACCAATTCTTGTTAAATTTGCTAAATTAATCATTAAAGATATTTTTCCTTTATCAAATTTTACTAAGAAATTTTTTACTTTTGAGCTAATAATATCAAATTCTTTATTTTCATTCAGATAGTTTAAAGTTGAAACTATATTCCACCTATCCATTTGCCCTTGATTAATCTGTTGCGTTCCATGATACATTCCAGATGTATCTCCTAGGCCAATAGTATTAGTAGTACAAAAAAGTCTAAATGAGGGGTGAGGAGTTATTACTCTATTTTGTTCTAATAAAGTTAGCTTTCCATCTATTTCAAGTATTCTCTGTATCACAAACATTACATCTGGCCTTCCTGCATCATATTCATCAAAAACTAACGCAACTCCATTAGATAATGCCCATGGTATGATACCTTCTTTAAACTTTGTTATTTGAGATCCATTTTCTAATACTATTGCTTCCTTACCAATTAAATCAATTCTGCTAACATGACTATCCAAATTAATTCTTAAACAGCGCCAATTTAATCTAGCTGCTATCTGTTCAATATGAGTCGACTTACCTGTTCCATGATAACCTTGAATCATTACCCTTCTATTAAATTGAAAACCTGCTAAAACTGCTAGCGTCGTATCTTTATCAAAAATATAGTTTTCATCTATTTCAGGTACATATGAATCCTTGTCAGAAAAGCTATTTACTTTTAAGTCTGTTTTTATTTTAAATACTTCTGAGACGTCTATTTCTTTATTAGGTTTCTCTAATTTCTCAGGAATATCCTTTTCTTTTAAATCTTTCATAATATCCTTCATTGTTTTAAAAAATTTAATAACTCTGAGTATGCATTATTTAATTTTATTATATGTTCTTCACTATTATTTTTACTAACATCAGGGTGAAATTTTTTCACCATTTTTTTATATTGTTTTTTTAGAGAAGATATTTTTATTGGCATCTTAATTTCTAAAATTTTTAAACAATTTTCTAATTTAGTGGTATTTACTTTATTTTTTGAATCTGATCTAAATTCCTTCGAGTTCTCATAAAGGTTATGATCATCCGAAAACTTACATTTTTTTATCTTTGCCCAAGTAGGTCTATGCCACAGCGCATCATTAGAAATTTCATTATATATTTCATCGGAGGTTTTACCTTTAAAATAATCCCATCCTCTATTATATATTTTGACATGCTCTAAACAAAACCACCTAAATTCTCTCAGTTTATCCCTAGAAGTAGGAGCTTTATACTCACCTTTTTTTTGGCAGTTTCCCCATTCACAGTACTTTGTAAGCGCTAAAATACTATCGTCTTTATCTTCTGAATAACAAACAAACCTTTTTTTTTTTTTAAACATAATATAATATTATGTTTTTTTATTTTATTAGCAATAGTAGGTATTAATAATGAATAGAGATTCGCGAAAAGAAAGAATTGAAAAAACACTACAATCGTTTTTTTCTCCTAAGTTATTAATAGTTAGAGATGACAGTAAAAAACATGAAGGACATAATCAAATAGGTGAGCATGAAAAAGAAACTCACTTTTATATTCAAATGCGATTAAATGATCATAAAACTACAAATAAAGTAAATTTACACAGAAAAGTATATAGTTTATTAAATAGTGAGTTTTCTTCTGGATTACATGCATTGGAGTTAGATATCAAGAGTATCTAGGGTTTAATCTTTTTTTTAATTAAAATTTTTGTAATTCTTGTTTGATTTCTAGATATTATATTTATAATTAAGTTTTGTATAACAAAATTTTCTCCTTTTTCTGGTATTCTTTTTGCAGTATTGATAATTAACCCTGCAATTGTTGAGGCTGAATTCTCTGGAAGTTTAAAATTAAACTTTCTGTTTAGATCTCTTATAGTTACGTTTCCATTAACATAAATATTACCATTATTATCATATAAAAGATTAGAGGAAGGGTAATCATGCTCATCTTCAATTTGTCCTACTATTTCTTCTAAAATATCTTCTAATGTAACTAAACCTTCAAGAACTCCGTATTCATCTACTACAAAAGCAATTTGCTTTTGTTTCTCTCTGAATGCATTAAGTTGTCCTAGTAAACTTGTAGTTTCAGGAATAAACCAAGGTTCTTGTAATACTTTTTTTATATTAAAATTTTTAAGCAACAATGCTCTTAACAAATCTTTTACATATATTACTCCTATAATATTTTCAGAATTATTTTGCCATACTGGAAATCTTGAAAAAGGTGTCTCATTAGCTAGTTTTATAAAAAAACTTTTTTTTTCATTTATGTTTACGCTAAAAATATCTTTTCTATGAATCATAACTTCATTTATTTCTCTATCTTTTAGATCTAAAATACTTTCTAGCATAAATCTATTATCTTTAACCATCTCTCCTTCTTTTGCTGCCAGCAAAATAGCTCCTCTAATTCTATCTACATTAATAGTATTACTTTTAATTTTTTTGAAACTTAATAAAAAATGAATTAATTTCTGTATTAAAAAATTTATTGGAGATAATAACCAAACAAAAAATATCAATAAAGGAGTATAAAATATTAATAAGGTCTCGGGCTTTCTAATTGCATATATTTTTGGCAAAACTTCAGCAAAAATAAATATTAAAGAAGTCATTACTAAAGTTGAATATAAAATTCCTATAGGCCCAAAAGAGTGTATTAAAATATTTGTTGCCAATGCAGAAGAAAGAATATTTACTAAATTATTACCTAATAATATTGCACTAATTATTAATTCTTTTTTTTTTAAAAGTTTTTGAGTTTTTATAGCTTTTTTATCTTCTTCAGATACTTTTTTTTGTATTAAGGGTTCAGATATGCTCGTTATAGCTGTTTCTGAAGAAGAAAAAAAGCCTGAAAGGATAATTAAAAAAAAAATAATTAGGATTTGAATAATCAAATATAACTCAGGCATTAAATATAAAATTCCTCAATTGTTTTTTTTAATAAATTAGTATCAATATCTTTTTTAATAAATGCTGCCCCAATACCTTTACATAGAATAAATTGAATATTACCTTTATAAGATTTTTTATCGGTTTGCATTTTATTGATAATACTTTTAATTTGCCAATTTTTGTTATTTGACAATTGTTTTAATTTAATAGGAAGTTTAGAACTTTTTAAATGATTTTCCAATACATAATAATCTTCTTTTTTAGCATAACCTAGTTTTTGTGATAGCTTCATAGCCATTAATATTCCCACAGATACCGCCTCTCCGTGCCTTACTTTGTAGTTTAGTTCGTTTTCCAAAGCATGCGCAAATGTATGCCCCAAGTTTAGAAGCATTCTGGTTTTTTTTTCTTTTTCATCTAACTTAACTATTTTTGCTTTTTTTTTAATACAAGTTGTAATGATTTTATATATATTTTCAGATTTTAAATTAAATGTATCTTTTGAGTTTTTATTCAACCAATTGAAAAATAGTTTGTCATCAATGATGCTATATTTTACTACTTCAGCATAACCTGCAAGAAACTCTTTTTTTGGTAAAGTAATAAGAGTATTTGGATCTATAAATACAGCAGAAGGTTGAAAAAAAGTACCAACTAAATTTTTTCCTATTTTGGTATTTATAGCTGTTTTACCTCCAACTGAGCTATCTACTTGTGATAACAATGTAGTAGGTATTTGAATAAACTTAATTCCTCTTAGTAAAATAGAGGATAAAAACCCGGCTAAATCTCCAATAACTCCGCCACCAAGAGCATAAATAACATCATTTCTGTTGACTCCTTTTTTTATGATTTTATCAGTAAGATTCTCCAGAGAATGAAAAGATTTACTTTTTTCTCCAGGAAAAACACAATATGAATTAAATTTAACATTATTTTTAGATAGATTATTAGTAAAGCTAGTTAAATAAAATTTTTTTACATTATTATCAGTAATTATTATAGCTCTACAACCAGGATAATTTTTTTTGTGACATTTTGCTACGTAATTAAAAATATTATTTTTTAAAAAAATATAGTAGCTATTTTTTGCTAAATCTATTCTTATCTTAATCATTTTTTTTTATTTATGTGATTATTAATTTTTCTTAATATAATTTCTGTCATTCTCTCTTTACTAGCTTTTATAATATTTACTTTTACAGATGCTTTTTTATAATATAGCGTTCTTTCATTTAAGAGTTTTTTTAATTTTTCTTTTGAGTTGAACTTTTTAGTTAAAGGTCTCTCATTTCTAGATTTTATAATTCTGTTATAAATAATATCAATACTTCCATTTAACCAAATGCTAATACCAACCGAGTCTATTAATTGTCTGATACTCTTATTTAAATAGGCACCTCCTCCTAAAGACATGACAAAACCATTCATGTTATTATTTTTAATTTTGTTGAATATTACTTTTTTCTCTATTTCTCTAAATTTATCTTCCCCGTGAGCTTCAAAAAAATCATTAATTGAAATATTTGAAAAAAATTCTATTTCTCTATCACTATCAAAAAATGGCAAATCAAGTTTAGAGCTGATTCTTTTACCAATAGTAGTTTTTCCTGTAGCCATGAAACCTACCAAAAAAAGTTTCTTTGCTTTTAATTCCTTATTTAAATTTATTTCATTCAAGAGATATTTGTTTTATGCTTAATTATAAAGTATATTATAGTATATTACATAAAGAAATAATTTCATTGAAAAATTTTATGATAATTAAAAAATTTTTAATTTTTAGTACTTTAGCCATTTTAGGTCTTATGGTATTTGTAGTTTTTTTTTGGGATATACCAGCTCCTCAAAATAAAATAGAAAAAGATTTAGAAATACATAGGTTGAAACAAAATGAATAATCTTAAAAATATAATGATTATTTTATTTATTTTCCTTTGTAGCTTAATATTTGCTGATGATGTACCAAAAAGAATTATTGTTATAGAAGAAAATCTTGAATTAGATACAGATACTTTTGAAAAAAAAAGTATACAAAACAACAATGTAATAGATAATCAAGTTGATCTCTATACTGAAAAAGAGACCAAAGAACAGGAAATTGAAAAAGCAAAAAACTTAATAGTAGTAGATGATATTCCTAAAGAGTATAATGACTGGTATGGTATATTATCAAGCGAACAAGGAGGATTAGGTTGGTTAATGTGGGGCAATACTAACAGTGATCTAGCAGTTGCGTTATTAGAAAAGACTAATTTTTCTCCCAAATCACAAATTTTGTCGGATTTGACATCTAAACTATTGATGTCTAGGGCACAGAAACCAAAGGAAAAAGAAATTTCTGATGGAATTGCTGACTCATTTATAAAAAAAGGTCAATTACAGTATCTTAAAAAAAAAATAAAAGTATTAGCTTATATAGGAGATACTGAAAACATTAACAGATTGGTTGAAAATATTCCTTTAGAAGTAAAGGGTAGTAATTTTGATAATTTATTATATGAATTAAGACAATTTGATAAAGATATTCCTTATATATGCGATGAATTACAAAAGAAAAAGTTTGATCTTCAAAAAGATATAGAGAAAAGAAAAACATTAATTGCATGTATAATAGCGAGGAAAAATTTCAATAAAGCACAATTAGCCTTAGAATTATTGGAAAATGACTCAGTAGACAGTTTAAATTACATACAAACTGTACGTAAGTTTTTAGAAGAACCATCTATCAAAAATTTGTTATTAGATGAAGAAAGTATGGATATTAAAAATTTTAAAATTATAAGTTTAAGTAATTATGATATAGCAAAAAATATTTTTTCTAACGATAGCATAACTTTCAATAAAATTATTTATGACATGAAGTTGTACAGTACAATTAATCAAGTAGAATCTTTAGAAAAGTTGGTAAGTTTAGGCTTTTATAGTCCAAATATACTTAAAAATGTATATGAAGATTATTATACAAAATTGGATAAAACTGAAGACTTTTACGATACTATTAAAATGGAAACTGAAAACTCATTGAATATAAGAGTAAGTTTATATCATTTAATTAATAATAGTGTATCTGATATTGAAAGAGCTAAGCTTTTAAATTTACTTTGGTTAAAGTCTAAAGAAATAGGTATAGAAAAAGCTATTTACTTTATGACCAGTAACTCTATTAATTCATTAGTTCCTAAAAGAGAATTAAGTTGGTTTATTTACCCAGCCACAGAAGCTTTGATAAGTGTTAAAGAGTATAATGAAGCTAAAAATTGGTTATTCTTTATGACAAATGACTTTAAAGATAGGGCTACATTAGATATAAATTTTTGTAAAATGTTACTTTTATTATACATAGCTGATGCTGATTTAGTAAAATCAAATTATGATATACCAGATATAAATTTTTTATTAAAATTACTTGATAATAGTCTAAATATTAAAAAACAAAGTATTTATTCTTTAATGGTTACTTTAAAAGCTCTTAATTATGAAGTTTCTGCAGAATTATGGGAAAATTTTTACATTAATGAATATATAAAGTTTAATACAAATTTAGATGGGTTAAAGACTAATCTTTTCTTAATTTTAGAAGAATCAGTGAAAAAAGGCAATTTAGCTGAAGTAGTTTTATTAACAATAGATTTATTAAATACACAAAGAAAAAAAAATATTGATTATTATATCATATATAAAGCAATAAATGCATTAAATGACATAGGTTTAAGAAAATATGCAAGAAATTTTGGTTTAGAGATAAATTTGGATATTTAGATTGAAAAAAATTATTGGTAATAATAATATTGATGATTTTATAATCTTGTTTTTAGAAAAGAATCTAACAGAAAAAAATTTAATGTTATCTTCTATAGATGCTTATAAAAATGATTTGAATGATTTTCACAGATATTTAACTAAAAATAGAATACAACTATTAGCATGTACATATGAACACATAGTTTTTTGGATAGACTCACTTAAAAAAAAATCATTTGAACAAACAACTTTAGTTAGGAAAATCTCTACGTTGAGGCAGTTTTTTAATTTTTTATATGCTGAAAAATTAATAATGATAAACCCTGTAACAAATATTATTTCTCCAAAAAAAAATATGATTTTACCAAAATTTTTGGATGAAACGGACATCAAGAAAATTTTAAAATATCTTTACAGTAACAATGATACTTTTAAAAACTTTCAAACTCTTGTATTAACAGAGTTACTTTATGCAACAGGTTTAAGAGTAACAGAATTAGTTTCAATGAAATTGAGTAATATAGACGATGGATTAGAGAGCATTCATATAATGGGAAAAGGCAATAAAGAGAGAGTTTTGCCATTAGCTAAAATAACAAAAAAAATATTACAAAAATACTTAGAAAGTTCCGATTTTAAAAAATTCAAAATTATTTCTGGACAAAGATGGCTTTTCCCTTCAAGAAAAAGTCACCTTACCAGACAAGCTTATTATTACAAACTAAAAGCTATCGCAATTAAATCAGGTTTAAGTCGAAATAAAATTTCACCTCATATGTTGAGACATGCATTTGCTTCTCATATGTTGAAAAACGGAGCAGACCTTAAGGTAATTCAATATTTATTAGGACATGAAGATATATCTACAGTTCAAATTTATACACATATAAATTTGAGAGAATCTCTAGAGGCAATTAAAAAACACCCTATAAGGAATGCTTTACGAGAAGACTAATTTAAATTATTTTTTTAAAAATTTATGAAAAGTAAAAACAATATAAAAGTGCGTTTGAATAGATCTGAATTAGCGGTACCTGGTTCAAGAGTAGAGTTTTTTGAAAAAGCAGCGAAAAGCAAAGCAGATATAATATTCTTAGATCTAGAGGATTCCGTATCAATTAATGAAAAGTTAGTTGCAAGGTCAAATGTAATTGAAGCTGTAAATGATATAAATTGGGGAAAAAAAACTGTATCAATTAGAGTCAATAGCTATGATACAGAACTTGTGAAAGACGACATCAAAGTAATTATGAAAAATACTTCTTCTAGACTAGATTTACTAATGTTTCCAAAAGTTAACAGTGCAAAAGAGGTAAAATATTTTAATAAACTAGTTTCTAATTATGAAATAAAATTTAATAGAAAAAAAAAAATAGGATTTGAAATTATTATAGAAACTACCTTAGGTTTAATTAATATAAATGAAATAGCATTGGCAAGTAAAAGGAATGAGTCTTTACATTTTGGAGCGGCTGACTTTGCTGCTTCTTTAGGAGCTAAAACTACAAATATAGGAGGTGTTAATAGAAATTATGGTGTGCTTGACACAAAAGGGGAAAAAAGAAACTTTTTTCTAAATGATATGTGGCATTATTCTCTATTTAAGGTAGTGTTAATTGCTCATGCTTATGGTTTAAGGGCTGTAGACTGCCCTTTTGGAGATTTCTCAGATGAAGCAGGTTTTGATTCTTCAGCAAAAAGTTCATATACTATGGGTTTTGATGGAAAAATGGTAATACATCCATCACAAATAAATGCAAGTAATAAAATTTTTTCTCCTACAGATAAAGAAATACTAGAAGCAAAAGAAATATTAATACAAATGAAGCTTGCTGAAAAAAAAGGTAAAGGAGCTATTGCATTTAATGGAAAATTATTAGATATTGTATCTATAAAACAAGCTAAAAATATAGTACAAATTGATAATATGATTAAAAATAATAAAGATATCAAATGAAATTTTTTTTAGACTTTGAATCAGAAATTGTTGAGTTAGAAGCTAAAATCAATGAGCTAAGACATTTAAGTAATACAAAAGGCTCAAAAATACTTGACGAGATTTCTAACCTTGAATTTAAGACAAAAAATCTTTTAAAAGCGAAATATTCTTCATTATCACCATGGCAAAGAGTACAAGTCGCAAGGCACCCTGAAAGACCCCATTTTATAGATTATATTAATGGTATTTTTGAAAATTTTGAAGAATTAAGTGGTGACAGAAATTTTGGTCAAGACGACGCAATAATTGGAGGATTAGCATCTTTAAATGGTCAATCTGTAATGATTATTGGACAAGAAAAAGGTAATGATACTAATAGCAGAATAAAACGTAACTTTGGTATGGCTAGGCCTGAAGGTTATAGAAAATCTATAAGACTTATGAGTTTAGCAAATAAATTTAATTTACCTATAATTACTTTTGTAGATACAGCTGGAGCTTATCCAGGTATAGGAGCAGAACAAAGAGGTCAATCTGAAGCCATTGCTTCTTCTATAAAAACTTGTTTGAGTGTTAATGTTCCACTCATTAGCATTATTATAGGAGAAGGAGGTTCTGGAGGAGCTGTAGCTATAGCCACCGGTGACAGAGTTTTAATGCTAGAGAATTCAGTTTATTCAGTAATTTCTCCAGAAGGTTGCGCATCTATATTATGGCAGAAAGAAGGCTTTGATGAAATTGCTGCTAATAGCCTAAAATTAACTTCTAGTGATCTTATAAAATTAAAGGTGATTGATGAAATTATTATTGAACCTATTGGAGGTGCACATAGAGACCCAGATTTAACAATAGAAAATGTTAAGAAAAGCCTTTTAAAAAACCTTGATAGTTTAATCAATAATAGAAATTCTAATTTATTATCTTTAAGGCGAGAGAAATATTTGAAATATGGATCAACTCTTAGAGTTTAATAAATTTGTCATTATTAAGAAAATTTCAAGATTTAAATAATTTTTTTTACGATAAAAACTATTATGAATTGATTTGCAATGGATACAAAATAGGATACGTGCATAGGAAAATTGCTAAGAATATTATAGTAAATGTTAAAGATCTCTTTTTATTAGATCGAAAAATTTATTTTAAATATACGGATAAGACTAAACTTAATAGAACAGTATCAAAAATTGCTAGAGCCTTAGTTAAGGAAAAGATTTCTTTTGAACCTACAGGTGAATACTTTTCATGTAGAAAAACGGTTGATGGTAAAGAATTTTTTAAGTTAGATAGGAAACTATTAGAATTTTTAGGAATAAGAGGTTATGGAGTGCATTTAATAGCTTATTTGAAAAATAATAATTCATATAAATTATGGGTTCCAAAAAGAAATAAAGAGAAATTAGTAGAGCCATCTAAATTAGATAACACTGTAGCAGGTGGAGTTAAAGCTGGCGAAGGTATTTTTAGTGCTTTACAAAGAGAAGCTTATGAAGAAGCTGGATTAACCAGGCATGATCTCAAAAATGTAAAACTTGTTGGAACTATAAATTATAAATGGAAAAAAACTCCATACACTTTAAGAAGAGATACCTTATACCTCTTTGACTTAGAGGTAGACAAATCATTTAAACCAAATTGTTTAGATGGAGAGGTTCAGGAGTTTAGACTAATGGATTGGAAAAAAGTATTACATCTAATGCAAAATACTAACTTAGTAAAAAATAATTGTAACTTGGTTTTTTTTAATTTTATGATGAGACATGGTTTGATTACACATGAGAACGAAAAAGACTATGAAGAAATATTAATGCTTTAAGTGTATTTTAAAGATTTAATTATTTCTAAAGTATTCATATCCTCTATTGTGGCAGGTATTTTATAATTTTCTCTATTTAATATCTTTGCAATTGTAGAGCGAAGAATTTTACCAGACCTAGTTTTGGGTAAAGCTGCTACAACTATTGATTTTTTATATGATGCAATCGGACCTAACTTTTCTCTTACTAAATTTATAGTTTCGTTAATTATACTTTCTTCCGAATTGATAGAGGAGTTGGTTAATACTAATAGACCGATCGGAACTTGGCCTTTAAGGTTATCTTGTATACCTATTACAGCACATTCAGCTACATCCTTATGTTGCGTTAAAATTTCTTCTATAGATCCAGTAGAAAGTCTATGTCCTGCACAATTTATAATATCATCAGTTCTTGACATAACAGAAATATATCCATTTTTATTAATCACTCCTGCATCAGAAGTATCATAGTAACCACTATATCTTTTTAAGTATGCTTCATAAAATCTACCTTTATTATTCCAGATTTCCGAACTACAACCAGGAGGAAGCGGAAGTTTAATCACTAAATTTCCCATCTTATCAGGAGGTAATTTTTTTCCTTCATCATTTAAAACAGTAACTTGATATCCTGGTGCTGCTTTACCAGTAGAGCCATATAATATATCAAAAAGTCCAAATTGAGCAAAGTTACCAGCAATAGACCATCCTGTTTCAGTTTGCCACCAATGATCAATAACAGGTTTATTTATCATTTCCATGGTCCATTTTATACTTTCTGGATCTGCTCTTTCACCTGCCAAAAAAATGTATTTTAATTTAGATAAGTCATATTTTTTTATTTCTTCTCCATTAGAGTCTTCTTTTTTTATTGCTCTTATAGCAGTAGGAGCTGTAAACATAGTTTTTACTTTGTATTCTGAAATTACTCTCCAAAACTGGCCAGCATCAGGTGTTCCAACAGGCTTACCTTCATATAAAATAGTACTACATCCCAATAGAAGAGGAGCATAGACTATATAAGAATGACCCACTACCCAACCTACATCGGAAGCAGCCCAAAATACATCATTTTGTGAAATATCATAAGTCATCTTCATGCTATTAAGAAGTGAAACAGCATGTCCCCCATTTGTTCTTACTATTCCTTTTGGAATTCCTGTAGTACCTGATGTGTGCAAAATATACAATGGGTCATTAGAATCAATTGGTATGCAGTTGATAGTTAAAGATGATTTTATAAATTCATTCCATGAAATATCGTTTTCCATATTTAATTTACATATATATTGTTTTCTTTGATATATAATTTGCTTTGAGGGTTTATGAAACGAAAGCGTAAGGGCCTTATTAAGAATTTCTTTATAATTAATTATTTTTTTTCGTTCTAATCCACAACTAGCTGAAATAACAACTTTTGGAGTTACATCAGAAATTCTACTGGCTAATTCTTCTGCTGCAAAACCTCCAAATACAACTGAATGTACTGCACCTATTCTTGCACAAGCAAGCATTGATACTATTACTTCAGGGATCATAGGCATATAAAGTACTACTCTATCTCCTTTTACTACCCCCATATTATTTAATGAAGCAGCTAATGATGTTACTTGAGAAAGCAGTTCATTATAAGTTATTTTTTTTTTTGTATCTGTAACTGGGCTATCATAAAAAATAGCAACCCTATTTCCTCTACCATTTTCTATGTGTTTGTCTAAGCAATTGTAGCACGTATTTAGTTTACCTTGATGGAACCATTCATAATGGTCAGCAGTTTTATGCAAAGTCTTTTTATAAGGTTCTATCCAAGTAATATTTTTTGATTTTTTATCCCAATAAGATATTGGATCATTAGCCCATTCTGAATAGTTTTTATCATAAGACATTTATTAAAGTAGAAGGGCAAAAGTACTTAGCTAATGCCCTTTAATATATTTTACTCTCTATTGCCAAAAAGCATAAGTAGATATTGAAATAATAGTAGTAAATCTAAGTATAACTTTAGTGCGCCCATTACAGCTTTTTTTGTTGAATCATCACTATTTTCATTCTCTACATAGATTTCTTTAATAACTTGAGTATCGTATGCAGTTAATCCAGCAAAAATTATTACTCCTATTATAGACATTGCAAATTGCAAAGCAGAAGACCCTAAGAATATGTTCACAATAGAAGCTATGATTAGCCCGATTAAACCCATCATTAAAAAACTACCCATTTTAGCTAATGATCTCTTTGTTGTATAGCCCCATATACTCATAGTTAGAAACATAGATGCTGCAATAAAAAACACTCTTGCTATTGTTGCTCCTGTGTAAACTAGGAATATACTAGCTAGTGAAATTCCGTAGCATGCGGATAATAACCAGAATAAGTTTTGAGCCGTTCTAGAACTCATCTTATTAATTCCAAAGCTCATCCACAAAATTATACCTAGTGGAGCAAACATAACTACAAATGCAAGTGGTCCTTGCATTAGAGAGATAACTAATGCGTTACCAGATACGTAAGCACTAGCAAACAAATATGAAATAACTCCAGTTATTGCTAAACCTGCAGACATATAGCTGTAAACTTTTAACATAAATTTTCTAAGTCCATCATCAACTGCAGACAAAGAAGAAGCTCTTGATCTAACATTATAATCGTTAGTGTATTTACCAAACGCCATTTATAACTCCATAAATTAATTAATAATATATATATTATATGATAATTTTAGACTATTATTCAAGAATTGATTTAAAATAGGAGGCATTATATGAATGAAAAACTACTTTCTTATTTCTTAGAAAATAATTGGGAGGTAAGAAGTGATAATAAAACAGCTCTCAAAGTTTTTAAATTTAAAGATTTTAAGTGCGCATTTTCCTGGATGATATTGTTAGCATTCGTTTCAGAAAATCAAAATCATCACCCAGAATGGAAAAATGTTTATAATAAAATAGAAGTAACTTTAACTACTCATGATTTGGGGATGCTTTCCGAAAGAGATGTCAATTTAGCTAAAGAAATGGATAAAGAATTTGAAAAATATATTCAGAAAGTATAAGAATTCTGAAGTAATTTTTGCAAAACTATTAGGTTTTGGTGGTTTAATTCCTTTTATAATTGGCTTGATCATTCTGAACTTTAATATTAATAAATCTCAAGTTTTAGAAATCGTTATAATTTATGCGTATACTATAATTGCTTTTTTAGGTGGAATATATTGGGGTGTAGGATTAAATATTAAAGTAATAGCTAAAAGATATTTTTTTATTTCAACTTTGCCCACGATTTTGATATTTATTAGTCTTTTATTTTCTTTGAGCCAAATATTTAAATTAATTTATTTAATTGTTATTTTAAACTTCTTTTTATATTTAGAGTTTTATTTTTTTAAAAAAAAACTATCTAAATGGTTTTTAGATCTCAGAATAAAACTAAATATTTCATTAACTGTTTTACTGACTTTAATTATTTTAAGTATGTATTTATCTATCTAATTTAATTAGCTGAATTCCAGAGAAAAATAT
>CENP01122091.1_pt1 | contig 16450 bp, 15 predicted proteins | sample 361281 | NCBI WGS metagenome assembly CENP01 (sample SAMEA2591122, study PRJEB7988) | marine metagenome | biome: marine biome (ENVO:00000447); feature: deep chlorophyll maximum layer (ENVO:xxxxxxxx); material: saline water (ENVO:00002010), including plankton (ENVO:xxxxxxxx) | depth 70 m | reverse complement strand
ATCAAAGCAATATACTTCCTGAGTCTATTTTAGTCTCAGGAAGTATGGATCTGATTATAAAAATTGACCGTTGAATTAATCGAAAAATAGACTAACAATATTTGACTTACTTCTAATGATTATTCATATGAAGTATAAAAATAAGTACATATCCTTTTTAGATCAGTTTTCTTTTCGATAGATATTAAAGGAATTTAAAATGAAAATTTTGCTGTCGCTCTTTATTAGTGCAAAAAGAAAGATAATGTGCCAATGTAAAAGATGTGCAGGAGTAATCCTGTTTACACTTGGTACGATAAGTTCACAAGAAGCTACTATGATAGGTAGAATTATTAGTTCGAGTGATGACCAACCTATTCATGGGGCTAACATATATATTGATGAACTTGGTCTTGGTGTATCATCTCAGATTAACGGTAATTTTAGGATAGATCAATTAAAAAATGGTAAGGTATCATTTACCGTATCCATGATCGGTTTTCAAGATATGTCTAGGACCTTAAGACTAAATGCCGGGGTTAATAATATTGGGATTCTGTATATGGTAACGGATACGATCAAAATAAAAGGTATTACTGTTGATGCGCATCGGAATCTTCAACCTAAAAATTTCTCTTCTAATATCGATTTGGTCGGTAATGAATATCACAGCAATTTAAAATCATCATTAGCAGCAACTCTGAGTGAAGAAACGGGTTTATCAATTCGTTCGGTGGGGCAAGGTGCTACTCAACCAGTTTTGAGAGGATATTCAGGCGATAGGTTTTTACTGACTGAAAATGGTATAACCTCAGGTGATTTATCTAACACCTGTGTTGATCATACTGTAAGCATGGATATGGCTGCTTATAATAAAGTAAGAATTATTCGAGGACCAGAGGCATTGCTTTATGGTTCAAATACCATAGGAGGAGTCATTGATGTTTCTAGACAAATTGATCCCGGAGCAAGATTTAAAAAAGCTAGTTTTCAGTCACTGATTGGCTCAGAATCATCCAACTCAAGCTTGTTCGGTAATGTAACTTGCTACATACCTTTTAGTTATGATCATCAATTTAAATTATCATACTTAAATCGTGAAGCTAAAGATGAAATATCTTCAATCGGTCCCATAAAAAATAGTGCTTTATCAAATAATGAAATCTCAGCAAATTATTCTTATTTTGGTAAAACCTATCGTACAACTTTTTCTTATGAGCAACTTGAAATGGATTATGGCATACCCGGTAGTCCTGAAGGCCATATTGATGGAATAGATATTGAAATGAATAAGAATACTCAGAAATTTAATATTCATAAAGATTTATCCTTTATGGGTTTCCAGACATTGGATATTGATCAGCGTTACATCGTATATGGACATACAGAATCTGAAAAAACGAGTTCCTATCCTGCAGTTATTTTAGACCAAGAAGTTTTTTCAATCCAAAATATATTAAAAGGCCCCAAAGTAAATATAGGATCATTGTTTCAGTATAGAAAATTTCGAGCAGGAGGGTTTTATTGGACACCTGATACTGAAGAATTAAATTTTGCTCTATTTGGAATTTTTGAAAAAAATTTAAATGATCTTTTTTTACAATTTTCATCTCGAGCTGAGTACCTTGCAGTTATTCCTAATGTGTATCATAGAATGTCAAATATTGATACTAGCAATGTTGTACAACGTAATTTTCCTATTCTTTCAGCAGCTATGAGCATCTTTCGTAATTGGAATCAATGGGAATTATCAATAAGTACAATGTTCACAGGGCGAACTCCAGGTATTGAAGACTTATATTCAGATGGTCCACACCTAGTAAGTCTTTCATACGAAATCGGTCAACCCGAATTGGATTTAGAAAACACATTAGGTTTTGAAACTGGTTTAAAATATCAGAACAAAAAAGGTGTAATTAGAATTGGAAGTTATCAAAATTACAGCCCTAATTATCACATAAGTACAAAAACAGGAATTTGTAACGAGGAATTTATAATTGGAGAAAATCATCCTTGTGCAGGAGCAGATTTTATTGAATGGGGTAGCGGTTCCACTGGTTGGCTTTATAAATATCAAATGGAAGGTTTAGAATCATTTATATACGGTTTTGAGTCTGATTTTGAATATCAACTTTCTAAACGCATCAATATCATTGGCAGTGTATCTATTACTAGAGGAGAAAACCTTACCCAGAAGACACCTCTTGCATATATGCCACCTGATAAATTTCTATTTTCAACAGAAATAAACTTTGAACCACTTTTATTATCAGCAACATTTAAGCGAGTCCTAGAGCAAAATAGATTAAGCGAATTTGAAGAAAAGACTGAAGGTTACTTTGTAACTAATTTAAATGCAACATATACAATCCATTCATCAATTATTATGCATAAAGTAATCTTTCAAGCAGAAAATATTTTTGACCAAGAATACTACAATCATTTATCAAGAATTAAATCTGTCATGCCAGAAAGAGGAAGAAGCCTCAATCTTCAATATCGATTATCTTTTTAAAAAAATATGACTTCAAAATTACCTTCTTATAATTATGCTATAATTTAATTAATGAATTTTAAAGCTAGATATAAAGCGGTGAAAAACCGTCAATCAAAAGATTGGTGGTCCATAACATTTGGAGATCCAATTTCATGGCTGATTTTAGGATTTATTGGGGATATAAAATGGATAACACCCATTGGAATAACTTGGGTCTCTTTTTTATTTAAAATTTTACCAGCAGGATTAATATTACTTGGTTGTACAGAACTTCCCATAGTAATAAATAAGAGTCATTTTGAAGGTAAAAAGGCAATTAGTTCAATTGATGAATACATAAAGTATTTACTTTAAAATTAATTTTTCTATAAAAAAATACTTAAAGATCTTAGATCAATACATGAAATTATTTTAAAAAAATCTTAGCCTTAATATACTTATAGGCTAGATATATCTAGAAAAAAAATTAATTTCAAACATGAATAAGATTCTTTTAATTGGATTGATCAATTCTATTTTATTATCACAAAGCATTCCTTTCATAAAAGGTGTTGATATTTCAATGCTTGATCAGATTGAAGATAATAGCGGTATATTTTATGATAATGGTATTGAAATCGATCCAATACCATTTTTCAAAAGCAGAGGTGTAAACACAGTTAGGCTAAAGATTTGGCATACTCCGATAATGGGTTATAACAATATAGAGAGTACCCTTGAAATGGCAGAACGAATAAAACAATCAGAATTAGATTTCTTGTTAAATTTTCATTATTCAGATACTTGGTCAGATCCATCGAATCAAGAAAAACCTTTAGCATGGCAGAATCTAAATTTTGAAAACTTGTGTGATAGCATTCGACAATATAGTTATCATGTAATTACCAAATTAAAAAATCAAAATACTTTACCTAACTTCGTTCAAGTAGGTAACGAGACTGATTGTGGAATTTTATGGCCAGATGGATATGTTTGTGGTGAATCAAATAATGAAGCTCAATGGGATAACTTAAGAGCTCTGTTTATTCATGCCATAGAGGGGATTAACTTAGCTTTGGACAGCAATGACACATTAAAAATTATCTCCCATGTAAGTAACGGAGGAACTTGGTTTTTTGAAAACCTCTTTGATCAGGATATAGCTATAGATTTTTTAGGGATATCATATTATCCGATGTGGCATGGGACAATGGGTGACTTAAGTCAAAATATTTATGATTTAGGCCAACAATTTCAAAAACCAGTTTTTATCATGGAAACTGCATACCCTTTTACGCTTTCATGGAATGACGATACAAACAATATTGTTGGTTTAGAAAGTCAATTGCTTGATGAATACGAAGCCACTCCAGAAGGTCAATTTTCTTTTTTAAATGATTTAATTTTATTAGTGAGTGAAGATGAATATGGATCGGGCATTTTTTATTGGTCTCCAGAATGGATATCAACAAACGAATTTGGAAGCCCGTGGGAGAATCAAGCCCTATTTGATTTTAATGGAGAAACCTTAGATGCCGCTTCTATCTTTGATAATTCAAATGTATCAATAAAAAAAATAATTAACAGTAGTTTACCTCACTCTTTTAATTATCCAAATCCATTTAATTCTTATACGATAATAAACTATAAACTATTAAAAAATCAATTAGTAAATATAACTATATATGATCTTAGAGGTAATAATATAAAGTTTTTAATTAATAATAATAAATCAGAGGGGTTTCATTCTGTTTTATGGGATGGAACAAATAACTTTGGTGAAATTATGCCTACCGGAATGTATATATACACAATTCAAGTTGATGAATTTATAGCCTCCCAAAAAATAATGCTCGTAAAGTAAATATTTTTTTACTTGGTTTATTTTGATTTAAGATAAAATTTTTATAATTACAGAATGAGGTTGACTGTATCAGTTTATCTTATTTCTTATTATTCTTCTAGGTCATGATTTTTGGTGAAAAACTATTTTTACCTTCAAAAAGTTTTGTGCCGTTAACGTAGCTGTAGTATTTACGACACTCGCATGATAAATATTCTATATCAATTGGTTGAAACTTTCTTTTGGCTTCAGGCCAATAGTTTTTTTGTAGCTCAATCATTTTTTGACACGTCTTTTGATGATCATTCAAGCCCAAATGTGCTTGAAGCCGATCAAGGTAAGCAACAGCTCCAATACCTGTTGGGACATGACTTTCAGGTTTGATAATATCAGGACGAAACCAAGCGATATCGATAATAGCCATAAAAATTGGAAAATCATTTTTCATTTTAAAAAGATTATTGATGTTTTTTGTGGCTTTTATAACACTTTTTTTTGAATTGATTATAATGTCTGATAGTGGATCTTTTATCTTCTTAAAAAGTAACGTAGCAGCATCAAATCGCGAGTAAACTTGTCCTTCCCAGTTTACTGATTCAACCGGGTAAGCTGTAGAATTGCACCATGGATCCAAAGAACGCAAATTTTTAATTAATTCTTGAGGATGAGATAATAGATCATTTGAAAGTTTATCAAGGGTCTCCTGTCTATTGCACCACCGTGCGAAGAAAAGTGATTGGATTAATAATGGAAGGTCTGTTTTTAAATTATGTGCAAAATTTAATATGGCTTGACTTCCTCGATCATCCTCTCTAAAAACGTTCAGAAAGCGACCTTTTTGAAAAATAGAATCGTTGCTCCAAGGCGGAGGAGAACCCTGCTCTCGTTTTAAACGAATATTTTCCCTTTCTTTACAAAAATTAAAAAAAGCTAATATGGGGTCATCTATGATTAATCCATCAAGTGAGTTAGCATATGGATTATGAATTTCTTTCATGATATAATTAATTTTAAATGAAAAAATTATTTTAAAAAATTATTATTATTTTAAAATTTAATGAAATTAAAGATTCAAACAATTAATTGGTAGTTATCTAAATAGTAAATAAATAGGTCCTTTATATCATTCTCTAATAATCATGGTAATATATATCATTAATTTGCTAAGATTTACCAATACCAATTATTACAAAAAAAAAGAATAGGAATTTTAATATGGCAACTCCGATTTTGCGTGACACACATATTTTATTAGAAAAAAAAATGGAAGATCTCGATAAATTAAAAAAAGAGACCTCAATAAAAATAAGAGAAGCTGCTAGTCATGGTGATCTTAAGGAGAACGGAGAGTATCATGCTGCCAGAGAGGAGCAGAGTTTTATTGTTAGGAAGACACAAACACTACAAACCCATTCTCCTTTTAAAATTATAGAATACAGCGAAATTGAAAATGATCAGGTTGGATTTGGCAATATAGTAACCATTCGTGAAGAAGGAAAAGAAGGCACTGAAGATTATTATTTATTAGGCCCTATTGAATTTGAATTAGATTTATATCCTCTAGTCATAACTATTAATTCACCTTTTGGTCAGGCTATTTTAGGAAAAAAAGTTAACGAGAATTTTACACTGCATGTCCGAGGACAAGATACTAAGTTTACTATCATTTCAATTGAAAAAATTTCTTCAAAATAGCTAATTAGCCAAAATATTATTTTGAACTATATCAGATGCAAAGTAGCAGTAGCTAATTCAACAGGTATAGTGGGAAAAGGTGCTCTATCAGAAAATTAATTATTTAATCGAAGAGGCTCCTTTTTAAAATATCTGAATGTAGTTATCAAGTTTTATCACAGATATATGGATGATTTTTAAAATGAGTTTAGGAAAAATTTTAATTATAGTTGGGATTGTAATATTAGTTTTAGGATTGGTAATAACCTCGCTGCAGGATAGGTTAAAATGGTTTGGACACTTACCTTTTGATTTAAAAATTAATAATGAATCCTTTTACTTTTACGCACCTTTTGGCAGCATGATCTTGGTGAGCATTATTATTACCATTCTAATTAATATTTTCTTTAAGTTATTCAAATAATTCATAAAAAAATTTTTTAATGACACTAAATACCTACGGAGATAAATCATCTCTAAAAAAAGCCGATCAATTCTTAATGAATAAGGACCCAGAAGTTATTCCTTTAATAAAATCTTTTGAATTAGAAGAAAGTCCAATAGAGATTAATTATTTTCGTTCGTTAATAAGATCCATCATATTTCAACAATTAAATGGTAAAGTTGCAAATGTAATTTTTGATCGATTTATTGGTTTATTTCCAAATAATAGATTTCCAAACCCTCAAAATGTACTCGATATGGAAAAAGATCACATGCGATCTGCAGGAATCTCTAACCCAAAAATAAAATATATAAAAAATATAGCAGAGGCATTTTTAAGCAATTCTATTAACACCTCAAATTTTAAAAATTTATCAAATCAAGAGATAATAGAACAATTAACTCTCATAAAAGGAGTTGGCCCATGGACTGTTCAAATGTTTTTGATGTTTACATTAAAAAGGTCTGATATATTTCCAACTGGAGATTTAGGTGTCAGAAAAGGTTTTAAAATGTATTTTAAATTAAAAGAGATTCCTGGTCATGAGACTATGCTTTCTAAAGCAAAAATATGGAAACCCTATCGAACCATTATGGCAATGTATTTTTGGAAAGTAGTTGATAGTTCTATAGAATGGTAAAAAAATAAAAGTTATTTTATTTAGACCAAAAAAAATAATTCTGTGAAAATAAGAACTCTTTTAAAAATTGGAATATCTGTTTTGTTAATCCATTTGTGTTACTCTCAATTTCTAAATTTTAAAACTATGGATAGTTCAATAGATTGGACAAATTATTTAAAATACCATCAACCAGAATCATTGGCTGATGATCCAATAAATTTTTACAGTTTGATCCACTTTATTGAATATTCCATATTATCTATGATGCCCTTCATAAAAAATATACATTTTTGGTCTATATCTATCACATGGGAAATTTTAGAGCTATTTATAAAATTTGATTGGGCCAGAGAAAGTTGGTTGAATAAACTATGTGATTTAATTTTTAACTGGTCAGGGTTTTATTTAATCAGAAGGTTGTTCAGAATAAGGAGAAAATTTTGAGATTTTTGTTTACTTTTATGGTGTCACTTTTTTTTAGCTGTTCTGGGAAAAAGTTAGAGCTTAATTATATAGAAACTCGCGAAGGTGATCATGTGGACTCTTACTTTGGAGTAGAGGTTAGAGATCCATATAGATGGTTAGAAGATGATATGTCTGAAGAGACTAATCAATGGGTTGAAGATCAAAATCATACAACATTTGAATATTTAAATACAATTCCTTTTCGAGAAAATTTGAAGAAACGAATTAAAGAGTTAAATAATTATGAAAAGATAAGTGCACCTTTTAAAAAAGGAAAGTATGAATATTTTTATAAGAACTCTGGTCTTCAAGATCATTCAATTCTTTATAGACGATTAGCAGGTTCAACAGAAAATGAAGAAATATTTTTAGATCCAAATACATTTTCAAAAGATGGTACAGTAGCATTAAGAGGTATATATTTTAGTGAAGATTATTCAAAAGCAGCTTACTTGATAACGGAAGGAGGATCTGATTGGAGGAAGGCAATAACCATTGATGTTAAAACTAAACAAATTATAGAAGATACTCTGAAAAATATAAAATTTAGTGGTTTATCTTGGAAAGGAAATGAAGGGGTTTATTATAGCAGTTATAAAGTGTCAACTGATGAAAGCGCACTTTCATCAAAAACACAATTGCATACTGTTTATTATCATAAAGTGGGTGAAAAACAGATAAAAGATAAGTTTATATTTGGCGGAAATAAACATCCTAATAGATATATTTTTTCTTTTGTGACAGAAGACCAAAACTATTTGGTCATCTCGGCATCAACGACAACATCTGGGAATAAATTATTTGTTAAATCTCTTAAAGAAAAAAATAGTGAACTTATATCGATTCAAGATGATTATTTGTCAGAATGCTCCTATGTCTTTAATGATGGTAATCAATTCTATTTGTCCACAAATAAAGATGCACCAAATTTTCGTTTAATCTCATTGGATCTTTCTAATCCAAAAAAATGGGTGGATATCATTCCTGAAAAGGATAATGTTCTCAATGTAAGTGCAGGAGGTAGTTACTTATTTTGTAATTATCTAGTGGATGCTAAGTCTCAAGTTGAGCAATATGATTTAAATGGCAATCTTGTTTATAAAGTACCACTGCCTGGTATAGGATCTGCTGGAGGCTTTAGCGCAAAAAGTGATGAAACAGAATTATATTTTTCATTTTCATCTTATATTTATCCTCGAACAATTTATAAATATAATATTGAAAATGGCCAATCTATTCTATATGAAAAACCAAAAGTAGATTTTAATTCAGAAGATTTTATTTCTAAGCAAATCTTTTTTCAAAGTAAAGATGGAACCACCATTCCCATGTTTATTACCCATAAGAAAGGAATAATAAACAATGGGGATAATCCTACTATATTATATGGGTATGGAGGCTTTAACATTAGTATAACACCTAGATTTAGTTCTACTAATATTGCTTGGCTTGAAAACGGTGGTATCTATGCAGTTCCTAATATAAGGGGAGGAGGTGAATACGGAGAAAATTGGCATCTTGCAGGGACGAAGTTATATAAACAAAATGTTTTTGATGATTTTATTTCAGCCGCTGAGTATCTTATTGAAAATAAATACACTTCAAAACAATTTTTAGCTATTAGAGGTGTCTCTAATGGAGGACTTCTGGTTGGCGCAACTATGATTCAAAGACCTGATCTTATCAAGGTGGCTATTCCTGCAGTTGGTGTTCTCGATATGTTGAGATATCATCAATTTACAGCAGGCGCAGGCTGGTCATATGATTATGGCACTGCAGATGAATCCAAAGAAATGTTTGAATATTTAAAAAAATATTCACCCGTTCATACTATCAAAGAAGGTATAGAATACCCAGCTACTTTGGTAACGACCTCTGATCATGATGATAGAGTAGTTCCTGCTCATTCTTACAAATTTATAGCAGGCATACAGAAAGTTCAAGAAGGATTAAATCCTACATTAATTAGAATTCAAACTAACGCCGGGCATGGAAGTGTTAGTCTTGATCAACGAATTGAATTAGAGACAGATATACTTGCTTTTATTTGGAAAAATATGAAATTAATTCCAAAAATTTAATTGCGAATAAACCTTATTTGATTTTAAAAGATTCTTCGATTAATCTATGATAAGACTTTATTCACTGGTGATTTTTATTTCATTTATTCAATATTAAAAATTTTGTTTTTGGTAAAATTAGGTTTCAAAAAAAACTTTAACTAATGTCAGGTATAGCTATTAAGATATTTTAAAATTATTTTTTCAGACTAATTTGCAATAAAATTTCATTATTTTAAAAATAAGTTGTAGGTATAAATTTATCGTTTTACATTAATCTAATCTATTGTTAAATAAAGTATAGAAATTATATTTAAGAGGGTATTTATAATTAAATTTTTTTATCGTATAGCCGTTATATTAGCTATCTCTTTTATCAAAATATTTTCACAAGATTTTACTACTATAAATGGTTTTGTAAGAGATGAATCCAGCGGTGAGCCAATATCCTACGCAAATGTATTTTTATCTAATACAGTTTTTGGAGCCGCAACTAATCAAGATGGTTACTTTGTAATCACTAATGTTCCTGCTGGGACTTATGAAATTACAGCTTCAATGATGGGATATGGTTTATACAAAGAAAAAATTGAACAGTTAGACGGATCACCAATTCGATTAGAAATATTACTTAAGGAACAGGTAATCGAGACTGATGAAATTTTAGTGACTGCCGAAAGGCAAAAGTTTGAAAAAATGGTTGAGAGTAGTCAAATTTCTCTTGATCTTCGTGAAATAAAATCGGCTCCCGCATTCGTTGAGCCAGATGTGTTTAGAACGCTTCAAATGTTACCCGGAGTGCAAACATCAAGTGATTATTCAAGTGCCCTATATGTTAGAGGCAGCACGCCAGACCAAAATTTGATTATGCAAGATGGAATTGCAATTTATAATCCGTATCATCTAGGTGGAATATTTTCAACTTTCAATACGGATGCGATCAAAGAAGCTGACTTTCATGCAGGAGGATTTCCTGCTCGATACGGCGGTAGAATGGGTGCGATATTAAATGTTGTTAATCGTGAGGGAAATATTCAAAAAGTAACTGGCTCTACGGATATAAGTCTTATTTCATCAAAAGCTCTTCTAGAGGGTCCCTTGCCAAAGTGGAAAGGGATGAAAGGTTCATGGATGATTTCAGGAAGACGTACATATTTTGATAAGATCATTGACGCCCTAAAAATCCCTTTTGGAGAGAAAAGTGATGGTACGCAATCTTATTTTTCTTTTCCCTATTATTTCTATGATTACCAAATTAAAGTTAATCTAGATATAAACCCAGTACACCGTCTGACCTATTCTCGATTTTACGGAGATGATGTCCTGGACTTTACTTTTAGTGATAGCTACGATCAAGTTTTAAATGATGGTGGTACAGTAAATCAAGAATCTAACTTTAATATCGATTGGCCATGGGGGAATCATACAAATGGATTAACATGGCGATGGATTGTTTCGCCGACTCTTATTGCAAAAACATTTATTTCAAATAGTAGATATAGATTTGACTTTAGGTTTGGGTATAATGATACCTATACTTATAATTATTCTAATTCTGATTCAATAGATGTATACTCAAGCGATATTGTTTTTAATGTCTTTGATATCATAGATGATCATACTATTGAATCTGAGCTTGTTTGGCAGGCTAATGAAAATCAAGAAATAACCAGTGGTTTTCAAATTAAAAATATTGACTTTGATTTGGGTCTTAAAATTAATTTCGCTGATCAGGATACATCATTAGTATTTAACCCACTTGAATTAAAAAATCAAACAAGAGAGTCTGCAGTATTTGTTCAAAATAAGTGGAATGTCTCTGATGTTTTTAAGCTTCAAGTTGGGTTGAGAGGCACTCATTATAATTTGCATAATAAATTTTATTTTGATCCAAGAATAGGTGTAAAATATAATGGGACTGATAATTTAGCTTTTAAAGCAAACTGGGGTATCTATCATCAATTTTTGACTACGGCTAATGGTCTGGATGATAATCTAAGGCTTGTCGAACTATGGCTTGGAATTCCTGAAGATAAAGAGGCAAGTTCCTCAACACATTTTATAACTGGAATTGAATATATGGCTTCAAATAACATATTCTACAGATTGGAATTGTATCAAAAGGATTTCGATAATTTATTAACACTTAAGCAAGATAATGGAAACTCTGAAAATGATGGTCAAGAGACAGTGACACCTTTTAATGAGTTTTGGGATACAGACGCAAACTCAAGGGGGCTAGAAGTTTTAATAAAAAAAGCTAGTGGTAGATTTAGCGGGTGGCTCGGCTATACCTTTTCTGAAACTGAATATTATAACGAACCTAGTGGATGGCATCCACCAAATTTTGACCGTACTCATACTTTAAATTTGGTTTCAACTTTTGATTTAACTCTAAATTTAGAGATTTCCTCTGCAATAACGTATTCATCGGGTAATCCATATACGCCTATTTTAGGTAAAGTCTATGACTGGAATCAGAATTTAAATACTCAGACCTACTGGTATCCTTATGAAAATTACCTAGTTGGAAATAAAAACACTGCTCGTTATGATGAGTATTTTAGGTTTGATATTGGACTAACTCGTAAAGGTGGAAATTTATTTGGTTTGCAATACGATACTTTTTGGCAGGTTATGAATGTAACACGTCATTTAAACCAATTAGGCTATGTATATCGCACTAAGCGGGATTTGCAGACAGGTAACCAGGTTGGAGTTGAAAGAAGGCCCCTACCTATGTTTCCATTGATATTAACTTTTGGTATAAAATTTGAATTTTAAATATATAAAAGCAAAAATAAATTTACTTTTATTACTATCACTTTTTGGATGTGCTTTCCCTAAGTGGGAGTGGGAAGATTTAGATTCAAACTATGATCATGTCTTAAATGTGATGGGGCTTATTAATTTAGATTCAAATAGTTTAAGTTTTATAGGTTTATATCGAACTACTGATCTTGATGAATTATCTCAAGTTTTTGTTGGTCTAGATAGTGTATATATTTTTGGAGATGAAGAAGGAGAAAAAGAAGGAGTAGAAGAAGGCTACTGGATTTATGATTCTATTTATGAGCCTGCAGCAATAATAAAAAATGCAGAAGTGATCGTTTCAGATGATAATGGTAATAGATGGCCATTTTCTTTTGTTGAAAAATTTACAACTATTGATACGGTGTATTTTGATACAACCTTTTCAATTTATGGATACACATTTAATTGGGACACAACCTATTATGATACAAATGAAATCCGTATCAACTTTTACCTAGATACAACTGGAACTTTTGATCCTCTCCCACAGAATAAATATTATTTGAATATAACTGCAACTGGATATGATACTGTATTAGGGGAGATGATCACACCAAATTTTCCAGTATTTATTGATAGTAGTATGCAAGACACCATTGTTTCTAGTGAGCCTTATGACCTGAGTTGGGAGGAAAATATAGGAAGAGGGTATATTACAACTGAATTAATGATAATGCCCTCATTCAGTAATGATAGCTCATTTAACTATAGTGCAAATGATTCCTCATATATTATAAGATCCCAATGGTGTGATATTCATTCAGAATCAAGTATTGAGTTTGATCAAGGGAGTGCTTCTATTGGTCCTTATTGGTGTGATGAAATTGAATATTATGATCTTGATCCTGAAAGATTTTTGATTCGATTAACAGCGATGGATGATAATTATTATAGTTATTTTATTGAAGGAGAGTTGGAAGAATACTCAAATATGTTACTTGATAATTCATCAACAAAAGGTCGATCAGTTGGTATTGAAGGTGGGTTTGGATTTTTTGGATCCATCGCTTCTGACTACACAGTTAAAATAATTGTACCTTAGTGAAATTGACTATTGATCTGATTCAAAATTATCATCTAATCAAAATTAATAAAATGATAAAAAGTATTTTATCTAAAATAAATTACTTTCCAAGTTTATTAATAACTTTTTCACTTTTTTGTTGTCAGGATATATCGGAGCCTATATTGACAAAAGATTATGGAATTGTGATAAATGAAATAAATTATAATTCTTCAGATGATTTTGACTCGCAAGATTGGATTGAAATTTACAATAACAGCTTGGATACTGTGGATATTAGCTTTTGGGTTATTAAAGATGAAGAGGAAGATCACATATATACAGTTCCCAAGGATATAAGTATGAACCCAGATGATTATTTGGTTTTTTCTAGTGATATGAACGCTTTTTCGTCATTTTTTCCAAATGTTGAAAATTATCTAGGAAATTTAGGTTTTAATCTGAGTGGTGGAAGTGATGCTGTTCGCATCTATGATAGGTTTGAATATTTAGTTGACATAGTTGAATATAAAGACTCTAATCCTTGGCCTTCAAATGCCGATGGTAATGGACCAACTCTTGAATTAATTAATCCTAGAAAAGATAATTCAGATCCTAATAACTGGAATAATTCAATTGGAAATGGGACACCAGGTTACATTAATAGCATTTTTGAGGTAGATGGATAATTATTTACAACAATTATCAGAAAATTATTTAACAGATTTTTCCACAATTAGTCTTTATAAACTAAACTCAATAAATCTTTCTGTTAGAGAAGATACAAAGTTTATTTTTCATGAAAATATTCTAACATCTATTTTAAATGACTTAAGCCCTTTTTATGATATTTTAGATATAAATAATGAACAAATATTTAAATATCGTACAAGGTACTTTGATACCAAAGAATATCAATTTTATACTCAGCATCAAAATGGTAATAAAAAACGGTTCAAAATTCGTGTGAGGGAATATAGCAGTGTTTCAGATATTTTCTTTGAAATTAAAATTAAGAATAATAAAAATAAGACAATTAAAGAACGGTTTATTTTTGATGGAATTATTGATAACTTAGATGAACATATAAAAAAATTTACTTTTGATACCATTGGGCATTCAATCGATGATCTAAAAATAAGTTTAATTGTAGATTATGATAGGATATCTTTGGTTGATAAAAACCTTGAAGAACGAATAACAATTGATATGGGATTAAAAGTAAAAAATGAATTTAGGTCGAAGAATTTAAATAGATTGATCATAGTAGAATTAAAACAGAATAGGTACAATCCAAGGTCAAACTTTATCAAAGCTATTCGCAAATATAAAGTTTATGAAACTAGGTTTAGTAAGTATTGTATCGGATTAACTCAAATTAATGATAGCTTAAAACATAATCGTTTTAAACCTCAATTAATAAAACTAGATAAAATATTAGCTCATAAATAAAGGATCAGGTAATTAGATGGATTTAGAGTTTACAAATTTAATAGTAAGATATGCTTTTAACTTTATTATTGCATTCATAATTGTCAAAATTATTTATCAAAGAGATAATAATAATAAAGATTTTATTTTCACATATTTTATGTTTAACTCTCTCATTTTCTTTTTTGCTTATATTTTAGGAAGTGTAGAAATAAATATTGGTTTTGCCTTTGGTCTTTTTGCTGTATTTGCTATCCTGCGTTACAGAACTGATCCAATTCCTATCAAAGAAATGACCTATTTGTTCACGGTAATAACTGTAGGTGTAATAAATGCCTTGAGTGCAGAAACGGTGTCTTATCAAGCTATATTATTTACGAATAGCGTAATTGTAATATTAGCTTATGTTTTAGAAAAATATTGGCAAAAAGGTGTTCTAATTAGACGTTCAGTTGAATATGAAAAAATTGAAAATATAAAACCTGAAAACCATTCTGCTTTATTGGAAGACCTTAAGGATCGAACGGGGATGGAAATTGAATATTTTGAAATTCAAACCATAAACTTTTTGAGAGACACCGTTAAGATTAAAATATTTTCAAAGAACTAGGCTATAAAATTTCTTTTTAGGTCTAATTTAAAATCTAATGAAATGGTTAATTATTTCCTTTTTTACTTTAAATTATATTTTTGGTACTTCCGATAATCAATCTTGGTCCAGTTTCAATTTCAAATTTGATGCTCCCTTTTCAACTAAGCTAAATATTGAACAATCATTAAGATTTGAAGATAACCTTTCTCGTTTTAAACAAACTTTTACTGAATTATCTCTGTCTTACAAAATAAATGATTTAATAAGAATAGACATACCCTATCGTTATTCAATCTATAAAAATAAAACAAAAAACCGTATCAGTTTTGGGAGCTCAATTAAATTAAACAAAAAGAAAATTGGTACTAAATATAGACTAAAATTTCAAAATGTTAAGGAACCAGGCAAAACTATTGAAATTACATTTCGTAATAAATTTACTATTTCATATAAATTCAATAAAAAAATAGTACCTTTTATTGCTTATGAAATTTTTAATCCATACGAACAAATAATGGATGAAATAGATGAAACTCGAATATCATTCGGTTCTCAAATAAAAATAAATAAAAAAAGATATATAAAATTTTACTATATACATAAAAAAGAAGATCTGCTTAAAGCTAAAAATAACTCACTATATATTTTGGGCCTCGATTATAATTTAAGTTTTTAAAAATCAATTTTCATAATGCATTATTTAAAATCTGAAAAATGAAAAAAGAAAGCTTAAAGACAGTTTTAATAGGTACAATTAAAACCATTTCAAATGGTTCAGCAATTGTTTTTATTGAGAATGCTTTCATGGAAGATGTATTGATCTCAAAAAATGATCTAAATGGAGCTTTTAATCACGATCAAGTTGAAATTCAAATCAACTATAATTTCTCTGGTTTCAGAACCACTGGAAAAGTTCTAAAGATAATAAAAAGATTTACCAACATTTTTGTAGGGAGAGCAATTTTAATTAAAAGAAGATGGTATCTAAAAGATGAAATTGAGCGTCAACAAATTATATTGTTGCAAAATGATAATGATTTTGAATT
>CENP01121477.1_pt1 | contig 16501 bp, 11 predicted proteins | sample 361281 | NCBI WGS metagenome assembly CENP01 (sample SAMEA2591122, study PRJEB7988) | marine metagenome | biome: marine biome (ENVO:00000447); feature: deep chlorophyll maximum layer (ENVO:xxxxxxxx); material: saline water (ENVO:00002010), including plankton (ENVO:xxxxxxxx) | depth 70 m | reverse complement strand
GAACCCGAAGAATCATCTGGGCAATCACTAAAAGAAACCGATACAGAGGACAATCCTTCGCAGATTAAGTTGCTTTAATTGTGCCTGGAACAAGACTCGAACTTGCACGACCAAAAGGCCACCACCCCCTCAAGATGGCGTGTCTACCAATTCCACCACCCAGGCAACTCGACAAAGTTACTACATTTGTTTGTTTACTGGTTCAATACCATACTTGTCGTGTGGTTTTTGGTGACCCAAGTTTTTCAAGTTCTTTTTGAATGACTAGCAATCTATTGTTTAGCACATCTTTGAGCCTATCTTCCAAGTTCTGACAGGTTTTCTTTGCCAAGTCGAAACACTCTTGTTGCATTAGAGTCAAGCCATAGGTGCTATTCCATATACCTCTATTCACTATAGCTATTCTATTGGATAAACTGTAGTCATTTTTTTCACCAACGCTATTTTTAGCAACATAGCCTTTCATTTCAATATCAATTTTATCCAACATTGATTTTGCTCTTTGCATCTTGTAAAAAAGCCCTTCATTATAAAGTGAAGATCTTTGATACGCATTGAAACAAGAAAGCAATATTTTTCTTGCATCTTCTGCTTTGTGGTACAACAAATTTACCCTTTGATTAAATTTTTCAACTTCACGCCATTCGCGGGTAATTTCTTCAAGTTTCTTCTGTTGCAGTTGCCCTTTATTTATTCTTACCAACATAAAACAGGTGGAGTCCCCTATTTTTTTATTCAAATCTTGTTGTTCTTCATACACCTGACCACAGTATTTTCCGGGAGCGGCAAGAAAGCCGCTTGGGTTTCCTTTTGAATTTTCATCTACCAAAGCAAATGATGGATACTTCATGTCCCAAGTGATTTGATGAAAACCTTTATTGGTTTTTAGTCGGTATTTTCGGACTATTTCACCTTGAGGATTTGTGATGTGTAAACTATATTTAGGTGGTGTTTCTCTCATTTCCTTTTCCAAATAATCCCATCCTAGAAATGGAATATTTTGATCTTTTAATTCCTTTTCTTTTTCTTTTCTTTTTTGCTTTAAAGTCTTTAAGGACTTATTAACCAAGTAATTAAATGTGACTCCAAAGGGTGGGTTTTTCCCTTGGTATAGCCCTTCTCCTTGCGATCCTTTTGTGCTATACCCTAAGACTTTTTTTTGCACATACCATAAGCCATCTCTAGGCTTATTTAAGTAAACAGCCGGCGCAACTACTTTTTCGTCAATACCTCTAAAAAAAGAATAATCATCTAAGATGAAAAAACCCCTGCCAAAAGAGGCAGCTATCAAATCGTTTTGTTGTTTTTGGATAACTAAGTCCCGAATGGGTATTGTTGGAATGCCATTTGTCATTTGAGACCAATGCAATCCACCGTCAATACTGATGTACAGACCAAATTCTGTTCCTAAAAAGAATAAATTTTTATTTAAATGGTCTTGCACAATTCTCCAAATTAAAAGTTTATTGGGCAAGTCAGATGCAAGAGTTTCCCAGGTTTTTCCACCATCAGTTGTCTTTATTAAATAAGGTTTATAATCCCCTTCCTTATGATTGTCTAAGGCAACATAAAACGTATTTTCATCAAATAAATCGGCTTTGATATCATTAATGTAGCTTTTGTGAGGAATATTTTTAATGTCTGCCAATTGGATTTTATTCCAAGTTAGTCCCCCATCTTTGGTAAGTTGAATGAGTCCATCATCTGTTCCTACACACAGAATTTTTTGATTTAATGGTGATTCTGCTATAGATGTTATGGTGCTAAATGTACTCATGGCATATACATCCCATGCGTTATCAAAACTTTGAACCTTCTCCATAATTGGTTCAGCAAATCGCTCTACATTATTGGTTAAATCAGGTGATATTTTCAACCAAGAATCTCCTCTATCCTCAGATTTCCAAAGATGCTGAGATGCAAAAAATATTCGATTTGGTTTGTGACTGCTAATTAAAATAGGCGCATCCCAATTATACCTTTCTGGTGTTTGATTTTCTAAATTTTGAGGTTGGATATAGGTAGTTTCTCCGCTGCTTAAATCAACTCGAGAAAGATTGCCTTGCTGCCATTGCGCATACAAAATATTGTGATTTTTTGGCTCAACAGCAGGTTGGTGGCCATCTCCGGAAAGAGGGACAAACCAATCCGCATTCCTTATGCCATGGATATTGTCTGTTTTTGAAGGTCCTCCATGGGTATTATTATCTTGTGTTCCGCCATAAATGTTGTAGAATGGCCATTGATCATCTACTGCTACCTTGTAATATTGAAGTGTTGGGAGATTTGCAATAAATGACCAAGTTTTTTCTCCGTCAAAACTTTGATACAAGCCTCCATCTGTTCCAACCAATCGATAATTAGGATCATCTTTTTTAAAAACTAAGGCATGATTGTCTGAATGTTTTGCCTTTTCATTCATTTGAGAAAATGTTTTTCCGCCATCTTCTGAAACCAACATACGAACATTGGCTAAATATATTTTATCAAAATGGTGGGGTGATGCATAGAGTTCTTGATAATAATGTGGCCCTGTGCCTCCAGAAACAGTATTGCTCATTTTTATCCAATTTTCACCTCTATTGGAAGAGCGAAATACTGCACCATTTCTCCTATCTAGCTCGAGAGCCGCATATAAAACGTCGGGGTTTTGGGGTGAAATTGCAAGCCCAATTTTTCCAATCCGACTATTTGGTATTCCTTGAATAATTTTTTTCCAAGATTCTCCACCATCGATACTTTTGTAGAGCGCACTTCCTACTCCTCCACCCATGTATGCTGCAATGGTCCTGTGCCTTTGCCAGGTAGCGGCGTAAAGTATGTCAGGATTTCTTGGATCAATTACAAGGTCTGTTGCTCCTGTCCATGGGTTTATTGATAGTGTATTTTTCCAAGTTAATCCTCCATCATTACTTTTAAATATGCCCCTTTCCCCACCTTTACTCCATAAAGGTCCTTGTGATGCTACCCATATCGTTTTTGATTTATTAGGATGTACGACAATTTTTGAAATGTGTTCGGATTTTTTTAAACCTATATTAATCCATGTTTTGCCATCATCCAAGCTTTTGTATACACCATCCCCAAATCCAACATGCCTACCTCCTACATTTTCGCCAGTTCCAAGCCAAATTTCATGAGGGTTGCTTGGATTGACGGCTATACAGCCAATCGAATATACCTTTTGCTTTTCAAAGATTGGTTTCCAGGTAGTTCCACTATTCTCTGTTTTCCAAACCCCGCTAGAGCCGTGAGCTACGTACCAGATATTTGGGTTGTTTGGATGGATTGCTATATCAGATACTCGACCAGACATGAATGCTGGACCAATGGATCGGAAAGTTACGGATGTTATTATGGAGTCCAACCATTTGTGTTTTTCGAAATTACTTTGTGCAAAACTCAAAGTAATTAGTTGTACACATAGAACAGTTATTGCGTTTCTCTTCATTGATAATTAAGTTTTCAAATTTTTAATTTTTTTCTAAGCTCACCCAAAAATCTGTAAAATAACTTTTTTGGTTTTTTAAAGTCATTCGGGCGCAAGTCTACTTTAAAATAATATTTGAGTAGTATAAAAATAAGTAAGAAGGTTAACATAAAGCATTACAATTTCTTTTTAAGGAATTTTGCCGTTTCTGTATTTTGATTTGCCAAATCTTCTGGTATTCCTTCAAATACTATCTGCCCGCCTTTATCCCCCGCATCTGGTCCCATTTCTATTAGCCAATCAGCACATTTTATAACATCAAGGTTGTGTTCTACAACGACAATGGTATTCCCCTCATCAACGAGCTGATTAAACGCCTTAAGTAGTTTTTTAATGTCATGAAAATGAAGTCCTGTGGTTGGTTCATCAAAAACAAAAAACTTATGATCTTTCGTTGAAGTGCTAATTAGGTAAGATGCCAGTTTTACTCTTTGTGCTTCTCCACCACTCAAGGTGTTAGAGGATTGTCCCAATGCAATGTAACCAAGGCCAACATCTTGCAACGGCTTCAGTTTCTTTAGGATAGAATGCTGCTCACCAAAAAAGTCAATTGCCTCATCAACGCTGAGAAGGAGCACGTCAAAAATGGTTTTCCCTTTAAATGTAACATCTAAAACATGTGGTTTAAATCTTTTGCCTTTGCATTCTTCGCACATTAGGTGAATATCTGCTATGAATTGCATTTCAATAACTTCTTCTCCCTCTCCTTTGCATCTATCACAACGTCCTCCATCAACATTAAAAGAAAAGTCTTTTGGTTTTAATCCGCCAACTTTTGCCGCAGTTTGATTAGCAAATAATTCTCTTATTCCATCATATGCCTTTACGTAAGTTACCGGATTGCTGCGAGAAGATCTGCCGATAGGGTTTTGGTCAACGATTTCTATTTGACTGATTAATTTTAGATCGCCTGATATTTGGCCAACTCTCGCGGATGCGAAATAGTTTTGTTCTGTAACCGCTTTTGTAAGCAGCGGGACAAGCGTTTGCTTTACTAATGTTGTTTTCCCGGAACCGCTTACTCCAGCTACTACAGTTAGGGTATTCAAAGGGAAAGCGACATCAATACCTTTTAAATTATTTTGGCGCGCATTTTTACATATGATTTTGTTGCTCCATTTTCTCCTATGTTTAGGTAGCTCGATTTGTAAATTTTGATTAAGGTATTGAGAAGTTAGCGTGTTGCTTTTTTTGATAGCATTTGATGTGCCTGAAAAAACTACTTCTCCCCCCAAGGTGCCAGCTTGTGGTCCAATATCTATTAAATAGTCAGCTTCCAATATAATGTCTTCGTCATGTTCAACAACTATTACCGTATTCTGAAGGTCTTTGAGTTTTTTTAAAACCTGAATAAGCTTTTCGGAATCTTTTGGGTGCAGCCCGATACTTGGTTCATCAAGCACATAGGTTGAGCCTGTAAGGTTGCTGCCTAAAGAATAAGCAATTTTTATTCTCTGAGATTCTCCTCCAGATAAGGTATTCGATACTCTGCTTAGACCTAGGTAGCCCAACCCTATTGTATCTAAAAAATATAATCTAGATTTTATTTCATCAATAAGTGCCCGAGTTGATTTGGACACATTTTGCGGCATTTTTATATCCTGAAAATAGAGATTTGCTTCGGAAATCGTCATTTCAAGAATTTCAATTAAATGGGTTTGTTTTTTATTCTGAGGCACTAAGAAAATATTTTTAACTTCTTTCCTTAATCTCGTTCCATTGCAAGATTTGCAAATGGTTTTTCCTCTATACTTTGAAAGTAAAACACGGTATTGAATTTTATATGATTTTCGCGTTAAGTCTTCAAAAAATGAGTTTATACAAATTTGACCATCTAGCTTCCCATGCCATAACATATCCTTTTGCTTTTGATTAAGAAGTGCATAAGGTTTGTGGATTGGGAAATCTAAATCAATTACTTGATTTAAAAATCTGTCATGGTACAATTTCATGCTTGGGCTCCTCCACGGCGAAACAGCTCCTTCTGCAATCGATAATTGTGGATTGGGTATCACCAATTCTGGATCTATATCAATGACATTTCCAAATCCCTCGCATACTTTACAAGCGCCATACGGGTTGTTGAATGATAAAAGGTTTAGGCTGGGCTTCTCAAATTGAACGCCATCCAATTCAAACCTATTGTTAAAAGTTCTGCGCACCCAATGTTTAGCATCATTGTTTAGAACTAAAACATGCATTTCTCCATTTCCCTCCCAAAAAGCATTTTCTGCAGAATCAGCGAGGCGTTTTTTAAAGTTCTCATCTTCATTGTCCACCAAAAGACGGTCAACTATTATTTGTCCGATTGATTCTATTTGTATATCCTCTATGACTACTTGTTCAATTTTACGCAATGCATTGTTATTGAAAATTCTACTATAACCTTTCTGCATGTAAACTTTCAGTTCGTTGGCAGAAAGAATTTTTGCATCGAATGCAATCATAAACTTTGTTGACTTTTCAAGCTTTTCAATAAATTGTATGACATCTGCTACGTTGTGAGACCTTACTTCATTTCCTGAGATTGGAGAAATGGTTTTTCCAAAACGTGTGTACAGTAATTTTAGATATTCATATAAGTCGGAACTTGTAGCTACTGTGCTTCGTGTGTTGTTGCTCAAAACTTTTTGCTCAATAGCTATTGATGGTGTTAACCCACTTATTTCGTCAACAGCAGGTTTCTCCATTCTGCCCATAAATTGACGCGCATAGCTCGATAAGCTTTCTACGTAGCGCCTCTGTCCTTCAGCGAATAAAGTGTCAAATGCCAAAGAAGACTTTCCAGAGCCTGAAACACCCGTTACGACAGTAAGTTTATTTCTTGGAATTTGAACAGAAATGTTTTTTAGGTTGTGCATTTTAGCACCTTTAATATGAATATTTTTGGCTTTGCTCAAAATCCTGACTGCGATATATCAAAAGGACAATATTATAACAAAACCAATTAAGGGTGATTGAGTTTTATGGAGGTATAATTTTGTTTGGTCTGTTGTTTTTCGTATATTGCAGGAAATAAATCGCCTATAGCATAAACTATTACCTTAAAATTTTCTCGATTTAAATTTTAAATAACATAATAAGTTTATGCAAAAAAACATAGAAATTTCGGATCAAAAGTTGGTAAAGCAGTACATGCAAGGAAACGACGCGTGCCTGAGAATGTTGATTGAAAAGTATCAAGAAAAAATCTTTGGGACCATTTTGTTTATTGTAAAAGATAGATATATGGCTGAAGATATTTTTCAGGAAACATTTATTAAAGTGATAAAAACCATTAAAAAAGGAAAATATAATGAACAAGGAAAATTTGCTCCTTGGGTTGTGCAAATCGCACGAAACCTGGCAATAGACCACTTCAGAAAATCCAAGAAAAAACCTGTTATAGTTGGAGAAAGTGGAGATGATATATTCAAAATTCTAAATTTAAATGAAGACAATCATGAAACAACCTTGATAAAATCAGAGCAAAATTCTATAGTTAGAAAACTAATTCATTTGCTTCCTCCAGAGCAAAGAGAAGTTTTGGTCTTAAGGCACTTTGGGGATTTAAGTTTTAAAGAGATTTCAAAGGTGACTGGTGTTAGCATTAATACTGCTCTAGGTAGAATGCGTTATGCTCTAAAAAACATACGTAAAATGATTGAAGAAAAGCAATTGAATCTGCAATAATTCATTTTATGCTGCGTTCAGGTGGTATATGACAGATATCTCTACCTATTCCATAATTAATTTTTACAGTAAGAAATTAGACATAATTCCACCAAAAGAGCTTGTAATTCTACAAAAAATCAAGGGTGCTCTAGATAGTGAAAGAGACAAGTATTTTCCCAGTGCAACTACTGTTGATATTATTCTCGAAACCTCTAGGGAGCTCAACGCTCTTGGCGTTTAAAATTCGTAGCTAACACTTATACTTGGGAGAACCGGGAGCTGATTGATTCGTTCAAAGGAAATCCGGTCGAAGTAAAAAATATTGGCACGGTTATAAACATTTACTATAGATGCGCTGCCAACAAATTTCCTATTTTTTTCATTACTTTTTAGCGTTTTTTTCAACGATAAATCAAGTCTGTGATAATCAGGTAATCGACCTTTATTAACTGCTGCGTAAACTATTCCCAAGTCTCCATTTGCGCGGGAAACATCTGTGCTGAGACCATCTTGAAAAGTTATATTTTCAAAGAATCCTTGTGTTTGCGTAAATGGGAATCCTGAGCCAAAATTCCATCTAGAATTAAATTCCCATGTTTTGTTTTTATCGAGATATATTGACATAACAAGATTGATGTTATGTCTTCGATCAAAGTGCGGGCGATATTTTTCTATTCCATCATTTCTAATTACATTATTGTATGAGTAAACAGACCAAAAATAGAAACGATTTTTTTCGAACAAGTAGGTTAAGTCAAAACCGTAGGCCTTCCCGTTCTCTATGACAAAGTCTTTTTTCAATACATCTAATTTACCCGCATTTTTTCCATTGTCATCGTAAATTTTATTTCTATTGATATTTATTAGCTGACCAAAATCTTTTATATATGCTTCTAAATTTAAATCGCTGTGCTTACCAAGATCCCATTCAAAGCCTCCTACCCCATGCAATGATTTTTGAAGATTGTTATTTACATCTTGTTCTAGGGAGTTACTAAATCCTTCTGGAGATGATAAAAAACCATAAAATAGATTAACTACGTCTAAGTCATTAACACTACTTAATAAATTTTGGGAATAAATGCCACCTGCCAATTTTGCTCTTAATGTTTTTGAAATAATAAATTTTGCTCGAAATCTTGGTTCAGGAGAAAAATTCAATAGTGATGCGTAGTATTGGAAGCGAAATCCAGGTTCTATAATTAATCTTTTCCCAATAAATTTTCTGTAATTGAAATAGGCGTTTAATTCTGTGTTGTTTTCTACCTGTTCTATTTTTCTATTGCTTGAATTAAATAATTCAAAATTTGTTTTAAACGTGTTAATTTCAAAGCCATATTTAATTTCATCTTTATTTTTGAAATAACTAAAGTTCATTCCAATGTTGAAATTACTTATGTCAGAATACCTTGGTTTTGAGTCAGATTCTTCTTGTTTAATTTTGTAATTCGAATAAGCGGCAACACCTTCAACTAGCACCTTACTTCCTGCAGGTAAGACCAAAAAGTTGGCGCCTAAGCCACTTGAATTCCAATCAAAACTGGTTTCTGTAAAATTTACATTGTCTTGAAAATTAAATCCAAAAAGTTTAAATGAACTTCCAGTTCCACTACTAAAGCTCAGCTTACCATATAAATCTGAGAAGCTATAAGGTAGTTTGTTTTCTCCTAAATATGGAAAAACAATTTGAGATGATTTATCTAAGTAGGAATTTTTATACGAAAGAACATACGAACTGCCTCCTTTTCCTACTTCAAATTTCCGCAATGGTCCTTCCATTAGTGCTTTCGCACCAAATGGATTAAAACTCAATTTACCTGAACTTTTATTTTTTGAACCATCTTCAGTTTTCACATCAACGATGGCACTTATTCTTCCGCCATATTCAGAGCCAAATCCAGCGCTATATACGTCAGCACTTTTTATTATATCTGCATCAAAAACTGAAAATAAACCAATTGAATGGAAAGGATTGTAGATTGTCATCCCGTCTAATAAAACTTTATTCATGATAGGTGATCCCCCTCGGAGATATAGTTGCCCACCTTGATCACCTGAAAATACTGCTCCAGGGACAATTTGCAGATATTGTATTAAGTCTGCTTCTCCGCCTATGCTAGGTAATTTATTAAGTTGCTTTTTTGTAATTTGAACACGTGAGATATTTACCGTATTCAGTTGATTGTTTCTGCGAGCAGAAACCTTAAACTCCTCAATTGTATTGTCTTTTTCTGTGAGATATAGGTTTTGTCTTAAAATGTTGCCTGCTCTTAATTCTACTTTCATTTCTATAGTGACAAAGCCTAAATAATCTGCCACCAATGTATACGTCCCAGGTTTTACTTTACTTAGTGTATAAAAGCCCTCTTCGCTACTAACTGTACCTTGACCAGTTTCCTTTAGATAAATATTTACGTAGCCTAAATTTTCGCCAGATTTTTTATTGTATATGAAGCCTTTTAGGTCTGATGTTTGTGCTGAGACGGATGTAATTATAGATATAAGGAAAAATACAGAAAGAAATTTTTGCATGGCGCAATACGAAAATGGTTTAATTTGTTTACTATATATACAAAAACTTGAAGCTTTTGTTAAATGCCGGCACATTCTGGACACAACTGATAGTTATTAATTTAATTTTTCTATCTTTTTTTACTTTGCCTTCTTGTAAGGATAAGCCTCCAAAAGTCGTTCAAAGCGACAGTATTTTAAGCCCAACCCCTATTGATGTAAGGCCGCCATTTGGTTTCCCTCCAGTACCTGTGCCAAGCGATAATCCATTCACAAAAGAGGGTCTTTTTTTAGGTAGAAAACTGTTTTATGACCCTATCCTGAGCGGTGATAATAGTCAAAGCTGTGCTTCTTGTCATAAGCAATCCAGTTCTTTTGTTGACGAAAATATGAAGTTTAGCTTTGGTATTGACGGTTCTAAAGGCATTCGTAATTCCATGCCACTTTACAACTTAGCCTATGCTAAGCGTTTATTTTGGAATGGTGCAGCTACTAGTTTAGAAGATTTAATAAGCGAACCAATTACTAATCCGATTGAAATGCATGAAAGTTGGATGAATACCCTCGATGAGCTCCAAGCTCATGAAGAGTATCCCCTTTTATTTCAGCGTGCATTTGGTGAAAAAGGAATTGACTCAGTGAAAGTTGTTAAAAGTATAGCTCAATTTTTAAGAAGTATTTTCGCTTTTGACTTAGCCACGCATCCTGATACCACTTTTAGTAAACGAGCAATGACTCCTCAGCAAATAAGAGGCTTACGTGTTTATGTTGATGAGGAAAAGGGCGATTGCTTTCATTGCCATTCAGTTAGTTTGCTCAATACAAATTATGAATTTATGAGCAATGGTTTAGTTGAAAACCCAGCCCAAGATCCAGGTCTTTTTGAAATTACTGGTAGGCCCCAAGATATTGGTCGTTTTAAAGTTCCAAGTCTTTTAAATATTAAATATACTTCGCCCTACATGCATGACGGACGTTTTGAGACATTGGAAGAAGTGCTAGCCTTTTACGATACTGGATTTCATTACTATCCCGATTATCCAAACCTTCTTGATCCTAACTTAAAAAAACATTTAGATCCTCAAACGATGGAGCCCGTATCTCGCAAATGGACGAAACAAGACAAGGAAGACCTTATCGCTTTTTTAAATGGTTTAGAAGACAGCGATCTTTTAAGTAATCCAATTTATTCTCAACCTTGAGTTAAGTTATTTGCCTTCAAAATACTGACGAAAAGTTAAGTTTATTCGTTTTTCCGTTACTTTTTTACTTTTTGGCAAGGCGTGCAACCACTGCTCTTGAATAGCTCCTGTCATCAATAACATGCTATTGTTTTCTAGCAGTACTTCTACTTTTTCCCCAGTCTCTCTGTGTTTTAGCTGAAATTTCCTTTCAGCACCAAAGCTCAAAGAAGCAATGGGGTATTCTTCTACTAAAGTCCTTTCATTGTCTCTGTGGTAGCTCATCCCCTCGTTACCATCTCTGTAACTATTAAGCAAGCAGGAATTGAATGTAAATCCACAAATTTTTGCTATTTGACTTTCAATTTCTTTTAAAAATGGTGTGAAAATTATAGCAGTTTTGGACATACCCGAGTAAGTGTAAATGAATGGCTTCTTTCCGTACCATGCTGTAAGTCTTTTTGTTTCTATGGTTTTGCCAAACATTTTTACAATATCCGGTTTCCACGAGATTTCTCTTTCTAACTTGGTAAATGGGTCTTTTTCAAGGACGTTTTTAAAATAATAAGCTCCACCATCAAAAGGCAATAGATTTAGTCCTATGTTGTCATTCATTCTACCTAAGTGTGTCAATGCTTTGGTATTGAGATGACCAAATACCCAATCCATTGCTGACGTTTGTAAAAACTCCTGAGGAAAGTCTGAATGGCGAAAAGTCATTATTTCCAAAATCTTCATTATAGCTTTTTAAACTAGCTAGGTAACGATAATAGTCAGGATGCAAATGGTAAAAAAATAAGAGATATTTGACATCTGGATTGAAGTTTCCTTGTCCTGATTCTGGGACGATTTGCAACACTTTATTTTCTCCATTAAAACCAATATCTGAGAAAATAAAAGTCTTATCATTTTGTTCAATCAGGTCACTACCGAGGAGTACCATATCATTTTTTTCGAAAATCACATCCCTAAAAACATTGGTTCCTTGTTCTAGATATAGCAGTTTAAACCCATAATAGTTTTTCTGCTCTGGCGGGTCGATAAAAGATATTTGGACAATATCACTTTGTTCATTTCTGCTGTCTAACCCTTGCCCCTCCAAGATCTTAACTTCGTAATTTTTGGGAGATGATGGGATAATTGTTTTGGCAAAAATTGTTTGAAAACGTTCCTTTTTTACAGTAATTTCTACTACATCGTTCTCTTTTGTTTGCGTGGTTGCAAAAAATTTTTCTTTAAAAGGGTCAAAATTCACTGGTTGTAAATTTCCATTTATTTTAACCTCCATATCAGCGGTATCAAGCTTTTCTGGAAATTCTGCGTTGTATGCATATTCAGAGCTGCTTAGTTGGAAATATAAAGTATCAGATAGGTTCTCTATGATGCCATTAACTACCAATTTTTCCTGCACAACACCTATACTTGCTGGGTCTACTTCTTCGGCATTACATGATATTAGAATTATAACAATTAACGGACCAAATAAACGCAATACGATATTTCCCATTTTAAAAAATCATTTTGTAAGTTATCCCTGGAACAAATCTTGGGTTGTTGTATTTCATGGCTTTAAATGCTTGCTGTTGCACATCATCTTGCTCAGCAAATACGGACATAGGATTTTTTGTTGCTAGTACATTGTAAAAGGTGATTTTCATTTCTTGACTGACTCCTACACCATATGTGGTTCTAATCCAGCCTACATCAAATCGAATGTAAGGATTTGGTTGAAAATTGTTGACCTCGCCATAATCAAGAACTAAATTTCCATTTAGATCATAATATTTATTCGTAGGCATCGTGAATCTTGGGCTACTTCCAGCCGTAAGTGCACCCAATAAGGTCAAATAATCGTCTAATTTCCAATTGGTGTAAACTTTAAACATATGCCTTTGATCAAAACTAAATGGGAAAGAATTGCCGCTATTTAGTGTTTCATATTCTCGATTGGTATAACTAAGTGTATAGCCAAACCAACCAGTAACCCAACCTTGATTTTTTTGTATCATCATTTCCATGCCATAGGCGTTTCCACTACCTTGTTTTACAAAATTTTTCCAATCCTCGCTGACATCAAAGAAATTTGGATTGGTGACTTCAATTACATTTTGCATAATTTTATAATAACCATCTATGTTAAGTTGAAGATTCTCATTGATTTTATTCGCAAATCCAAGGGAAAATTGATGTGCAGATTGGGGTTTTATTTCATCTATTGATGGGGACCAAAAATTGGTAGCAAGACCCCCAGTTCCACGATTTGTCATTAGATTGGTGACTTGGTATGTTCTATTGTACGCACTCTTGAAGGCAAGTTTTTTGTTTAAAATTAAACGATAGTTTATCCTCGGGGATACCAGCGGAACATAATTTCCCTTGGTAATGTAATTGTTCAATCGTAAGCCCCATTGTAAAAAATGGTATTTATTTATTCTAAAATTGTCTTCTGCAAATAAAGCCAACTCGTAAGTCTTCGTTCCATTGATATTTCCAATTTCAGCTATGCCATTTGAAGTATTATTGATGTTTTTATTTTCTGACTTTTCTTTGCCAGTATTAAAATTGTGACGGATAAAACTACTTCCAAAATTGACTTTATGTCTGTTGGTTAAATTATATTCCCAATCAGAGTTAATTATGAAATCGCGAATTCCATTGGTTCTCTCTCTGCTGGTAAATTGTGGATTTCGTGATGTTCCAACCTGTTCATTGGTATAAGTTAAATTACTTTGGTATTGGGTATAAGCAACCGAGAGGTTTAAAAATATTTTACTATTAAAGATATGATTCCAACGGAGGTTTCCAGTGAGGTTACCCCATTTAAGCAGAAAGCCTGTTCTAAAATTTTGATTGGTTGCAGAATCTGTTGAAATATCCGAAAGTTCATATTTGTCTCTTCCAGTATATATACTAGCAAATAATTGGTTTTTTTTATCTATCCTATGCTTTAACTTACCATTGAGGTCATAAAAATTTGTGATAGTTTCAGAATTGTCATCACGATTTGGATCGAATAACCTATCCAAAATAGTTCTTCGTAAAGAAAAATTGTACGTAGTTTTATCTTGACTGCCTATGGGACCACTCAGTAATAATCTTGCAGACATCAAGCCCGTGGTCAAATTACCAGACATTTCGTTTGTATTTCCTTCGTCCATAGTGATATCAATTACCGAGCTCAATCTACCGCCAAATTTAGAAGGCATTCCTCCTTTATAGATTTGCACGTCATTGACTGCTTCTGAATTGTAGACAGAGAATAAACCAAAGAAATGATTGTTGTTGTAAACCGGCACGCCATCAAGTAATAACAAATTCTGGTCAGCAGAACCACCTCTTACATAAAGGTTCGAAAACCCTTCATTGCCTGCATTCACACCGGGAATCATTTGCAAACCCTTTATTAGGTCACTTTCTGCTAGAAAGTACGGGAAAGACTCAATAAGTTCAATAGGAAGATCAGTTTTTCCGACAATTGGACTTTCAATATCGTTGAGCGATTTTCTTCTAAAGTTGTTCGTTCCAAAACCGCCTACATGTTCTTTGAGGGCAACCAAAACATTGGAATCTTTTTTGAGATTAAGGTCATATACAACTTGTTTATAGTTGCTGTAGTCAAATTCTAATTGGATGTCACCGACTGGCACAGAAAGGTTGAAATAACCAAATTGATTGGTATAGGTAACCGATCCCCAACGTAATAAGGATATTTTTACTCCTATTAATGCTTCTCCTGTTCTATAATCGCTTACGTAACCACTTAGATTTCTACTATATTGACTATACGAACTAAATGAGAATAAAAGTAAAATAGAGAGTAAGAGTGTTTTTTTAATTTCCAATTGTTTCAAATTAACAACGTTTTCTTAATTTTTTAACAAAATTCTAAAACAAGCACCTTTGCCCAGTTGGGATTTTAATACAAAAATATCTCCATTATGATAGGTATTCATTATTCGCTTACTCAAAGATAAACCTAACCCCCAGCCTCTTTCTTTATTGGTATATCCTGGTTTGAATATGGTTTTGTGTTTGGACGTTGGAATACCTATTCCTGTATCACAAAAATCTATCCAAAATGCTTTTTTTGAAGTGCCAAAAGAGATATTTATCATACCTTCACCCTGCATAGCATCCACAGCATTTTTTGTTAAATTTTCTATGACCCATTCGATCAAAGATTTATTGACTTTAACATTTAGAGGCTCAGAATATTTTTCCAAATTGAATTTTATTTTATTTGAAACTCTTTTGGAAAGATAAAAAATAGCGTTTTCAACAATTTCAATCAAATCTTCATCTTCTAATTTTGGTTTAGATCCAATTTTACTAAATCTGTTGACAACTGTATTTAGTCGTTGTAAGTCACTTTTCATTTCAGTAACTATTTCTTCATCAAAACGCTTATTCTCGAGCATATCTGTCCATGCCATTAGGCTTGAAATAGGTGTTCCCAACTGATGTGCTGTCTCTTTACTCATGCCCACCCATACCTGATTTTGCTCAGATCTTCTTGAATATGAAAAAGCCAAGTAACTGATAAGCATAAATATCGAAATGACAAATAATTGTACAATAGGATATGACTTTAACTTTCTCAAAATCAAACTATTCCTATATACGATTATAATTTTTTCTTGATCACTAAGTTCTAATGTGATTGGTTCATTTTTGGATTTCATTTCTCGTATTTCATGACTTAATAGAGCGGAATCTTTAATAATTGAGGAATCTATATTTCTAAAGGCAGACACCGTTTGATTTTGGTTTAATATGATGACTGGAATTGTATTGTTTGATTGAATAATACTTAATGGAAGAGTGAAATCAGAATTGAGATCGTCGTTTATTCCAAATAATATTTGCTTTGTTGCATTTGCCCAAACTTCTACTTTTTTGCGTTCCTCTTCCGCCAATTTTTCTACCAATTTATTGGTATACCACAAAGTTGTAAGGCCAATAAGCAATGCATTCAACAGAAGTAGAATTTTGACATACCGCTTAATCTGATAGGTTCCCAAAGTCATCTACTCCAAATTAAACGATGTTTGCGCTACTTTTGTATGGTTTTGGTGCTAAAAATAGAAATTGACAATAAGACTTTTTCGGTTCCTTTGGCTGATGGAATTGAAATAAGTCGGCCAATTTATAGGGCGGGTAATGTAAATGCCTATTTTGTTGATCCTGTTCAGTTTAGAACATATACAAAGAATAATTTCTTAGCTAGTACCGCTTTAGGCGCATCAGTCAATTGCGAATATTTTACTTTAAATCCTCATGGACAAAGTACTCATATTGAGTGTTTTGGACATATAAGTAAGAGTGCTTTTCACCTTCATATGTCTATGCCAAAGAGTTTTTATTTGGTACAATTGGTTGATGTTGTATGTAATTCAAAAAACAAACTCATCTTGCAAGAAGTAGAGACCAATATTGATGGTTTAATATGCAGATATTATAAAGATGAAGCTCCTCTCAATTTATTTAGTGGTGCGGATATACCTTCTTTTTCTCCTGCGATTTTTGAAAAGCACAATTGGGAAATATTTGTAACGGATATGCCTTCAATTGATCCCGAAAATGATGATGGAAAGTTGCTTGCTCACAAAGCATTTTGGTGGAATGAGTCACAGAGAGAAAAACAGTATATTGTAGAACTTGCAAA
>CENP01185581.1_pt1 | contig 16514 bp, 17 predicted proteins | sample 361281 | NCBI WGS metagenome assembly CENP01 (sample SAMEA2591122, study PRJEB7988) | marine metagenome | biome: marine biome (ENVO:00000447); feature: deep chlorophyll maximum layer (ENVO:xxxxxxxx); material: saline water (ENVO:00002010), including plankton (ENVO:xxxxxxxx) | depth 70 m | reverse complement strand
AAAAGCTTCTATTTCATATGGAAGGATTTCATTAGAGCTTTCAATAAAAAATACATTAGCTTCAATTCTAGTTTTTCCCCATAACCCCTTCCATCCTAGTTCAAAGTTTTTAGCTTTTGATGGATCCAAATCCAAATTAAGTCCTTCTTTACCAGTTGGATTTGAGGATAGTTCAGACAAAGTAGGGGTTTCAAAACTTGAAGAGAAATTGCCAAACAGCCTTTGATTCTCATATATCTCATAGCTCAATCCTATGCTTGGATTTAAGACTTGATATATCTGATCTTCAGATACCGAATCTGCACCCAAGCGAGAATCATCGTATCTTAAACTAGTCCTTAGAAGTAAATTATTCCATTTTACCTCATCCAAGATGTATATCCCAAAATTCCTAAAACTTTCTAGCTGTGAAAAACTCCTTGCCCCTTGAATTCCCATTACATTCAGGTATCGATCACGTTGATCCTGTTGTTGAGAGGTTTCTAGACCGATTTGCCAACGGTGTTCCTCATGTTTGTAATTTAATCTGGTTCCAACACCAAAATAATTTCTATCAAGATCAATAATTCCTCCATTTTCGAAGGGCAGCTTACCATAAAAGTCTCTGAAGGAATAAAAACCATAAGTATCTATATCCCATCGACTACCCAAAGATTGAAACCATCTGATCCCTGCTTTAAAATGATCAATGCTCTCATAGGTGTCGTAATCGAGATTCTTTTGTCGAGCCTGAGTCCAATTGCTTTCTGTGTCTTCAAGAGTTAATCCTCCTGGATCCTCTGCTATTGGGCTATTGGTATAATTCAACTGGAACTGAATAGTTGAATTAGCAGAAATTAATTGTTTAACTTTAACATTAAAAAGGTTTTGTTCTAAACCACTATTTATTCTGTAACCATTAGTTTTAATTCGATTTGCATGAATCAAAGCAACCGTTTTACCATTTTCTAAAGAAGTGCTTAGCTGATAATTTTGGAATCCATAAGCACCAAGGCTGACCCTAAATTTTGCTGTCTGACCTTCAAGTTTATCCAATGTGTTGAGATAAATGACCCCTCCTGAAGCATTTCCGTATAAGCTTGACGATGGTCCGCGAATTACTTCTAAACTTTTTAAAAGCCCAAGTGGAAGATTATCTAACTGCCCTTGTCCATCGGGAGTTGTTTCAGGAATACCATCTACAATAATCTTAACTCCCCTTATTCCAAAAGCAGCACGTGAACCAAAACCACGCAATGAAATTCTCAAATCTTGTGCATAATTATTGGCATTTTGAGTAAACAACCCAGGTACTGAACCCAAATACTCTTGAAGATTGAGTTGCTGATAAATTCCCTGAAATGAAGACAAATCTCTATTGCTGAAAGAAATGGGTAGCAAACTTGATGGTGTCTGCGTTTTTGGAGCTTTAAGCGATACCTCTTTAAGAGTAATTGTAGTTGTATTACTTTTATTTTGTGATTTTACAATAGTTGGAGAAATACATATTAAACTTAAACTCAAAAATCGCAAAATTATTCCTTCTAACATCTTCATCCTAAATCCTATTATTTAAATTTGTGCAAATATAAAAAATTATGTACCTCTCCGATACAGAAGAGATAATAGCTTACGTTATATGTGTCGCAATTATAATTGGATTTGTAGCTACTACCTATATGGAAATTAAAAACACAATTGCTGAGGAAAAACAAAAGCAAAGTGAGAAGCGGGAAAACGAAGCCAAAATTAAGACTCTTATTGAGTATTTTAACTCTAAAAGAAACTTAATTGATACTTTAGTCAAAACCAAAAAATCTTTGGAACAAAAGAAAACCCAAAAATAACTATTACATTTGTACCTACAACAGTCAAGAACTCTTATGAAAAAAATGTTTCATGCTTCATCTAATCGCGGAGAAGCTAATCATGGATGGCTTCAGGCCAAGTACTCATTCAGCTTTGGTAATTATTTTGATCCCAAAAGAATTCAGTTTGGTGCACTCAGAGTATTAAATGATGATATCATTGCCCCTGGTAAAGGTTTTGGCTCACATCCCCATGATAATATGGAGATAATCACCATCCCACTTGAAGGAACACTTGAGCACAAAGACAGTATGAATAATATTGGGTTAATTCAAGCTGATGAAGTTCAAGTTATGAGTGCCGGAACAGGTATATTTCATAGTGAGTACAACAAGAGTGTAGAAAAAAAGGTGAATCTTCTTCAAATTTGGGTTTTACCTAAAGAAAAAAACACCATTCCTCGATACGATCAAAAAAGCATTAAGGACCTTAAAAAAACTAATGCCTTATATCCTATCATTACACCCGAGTCAAAGGGAAGAGATATGTGGATTAATCAAGATGCATGGTTTCATATGGGAGATTTTAATAAACCAACACAATTAGAATACAATGTTAATAAAAAGGGCAACGGTGTTTATGTATTTCTTATCGATGGAAAAGCTGAGATCGAAGAAGAATTATTAAAGAAAAGAGATGCTTTAGGTATTTGGGAAACCGATAAATTTAGTATTAAAATAGATTCTAATAGCAGAATTTTATTAATCGAAGTTCCTATATATTTATAAAAAATGAAAAAAACCTCTTCGCAAGAATTACTTGAATATTTAGAAAATAAAATTTCTCAAGGTGATTACATAGATAGTGTCCATAAAATTAAAATAATGACAACTATTGAAATGATTAAAAAAACCTTAAATACTGAATTTTAAAGTCAACAAATTTTTAATTATTGATAGAACCTAACATAATCAATTTCCATTTTGTCTTCTTCAAAAGTACCAGGTATATCTCCACCTAAATTCCCTCCCATAGCAATATTCAAAAGTAAATAATGAGGATTATCAAATGGGACCGAAGAAGTATTCTCTAAATCTGTTATAAGTAAGTTGTCTATGTAAACCTTTATTGAAGACGAAGTCCACGTCATAGAATATAGGTGGAATTCAGAAGTTAAATCAGAAATGTTTAAGGAAGAAATATCTTTAATCGACCCAAAAGAAACCTGTTGCCCACCACTATCAGCCCAGTGAAAGGTGCCATAAAGAAGCTGTTTATTCGTTCCATCTTGTTCCATGATATCAATTTCACCACATTCAGGCCATCCTACATTTCCCTCAGAGTTTCCATGATAATTACCAATCTCTCCAATATTTGTCCCCAAGGTCCATATTGCAGGCCATGTTCCTTTGGAACTGGGAAGTTTAGCTCTAACATCAATTCGTCCATATTTGATATCAAATTTGGAATTTAATCTAGCTGAGGTATAAGACTTATCTAAACCCTCATATGCATAATACTCTCTTTTAGCTATTATTTTTAAAGTCCCCTCACTCACATAGGAGTTGTCCCTCCTTTTAGTATAATGCTGTTTTTCATTATTTGCCCACCCCCCCTGATCAATTGGTATGTATTGAAGATGCCACTTTTCTTCTGAAGGAGCTCCTTCATAATTAAATTCATCATTCCAAACTAACTGATAACCAGAGTAAGAAGTAAATTCTTCACTTGAATCAATATTAGAGAGATCTATATTAAGTAATGATGGAGGTGAAAAATTAAAGTTATCTATATAATAAATGACTTGCGTTTGGTTTGACAGATCATGCCCCAAAATCATTGTAATGGTATTATAAATTCCATTTCTGCCCTCTAATAGTGGGATATTAAATACCAATGTTTCCCATCCAGTTCCTTTAGTTTCTGCAAAAAGATCTCCCGTTGTTTTTTTCCCAAATGCATCATTTGTAAGTTCATCTTCTAATTTTAAAAGTACAATATGGCCTGGCCCAGGAGAATAGAACTGAATTGAGATAGCTTCTTTGCCTTGAGGGAAAATAAGTTCATCTTCAAGGACAAAATAAAATCCTGCCCAAGATTGAATTCCAGTCGGCTCAGTTACCTTAATAACTTTTGAAGATTCGTTTAACCCATTTCTATCAGGATTATCAGAATATTCTATTGCCAGATTTACAGAGCCTATTCCTCCAAATCTTCCCCAATTCCCTGAAGCCCTATTACTGGGTTGTAAATTTTGCTCTGAAAAACTTAATATGGCTTGTTCAAAATTAATTGGTCCTTTATTTAAGTTTGGACTATCTAATATGGAAATATTAGAATTTGAATTATTGTTTGAAGTTTGAACTGAACTAGTTATTAAAGATTGTTCTGATGATAATTCTGAGTTTTCACTGCCGCAACTAATAAGTTGAAGAAATAAAAAAAGTCTTATAAAAATAGTCATTCAACAAACAATTTCTTGTTTCAAAGATATGTGAATTCTTATCTTTATCTTGAATATAATCCACATTATGGAATTAATTCCAAATTCAGGCCTTTCATTAACCTCTTTGACAAGGGGTATTTTAGGGATAGTTTTTTTGATATTCATATCCTATCTTTTGAGTAATAATAGAAAAGCTATTCCATGGAAGACAGTAGGGATTGGATTACTAATACAAGTATTTATTGCAATTGGAGTTCTAAAAATTAACTTTATCAAGAGTGTTTTTGAAACTATGGGAGGCTTCTTTATTAAGGTGCTAGAATATACAGGAGAGGGAACAAAAATGCTTTTAGGAGAGTTTGGTAATATTGAAACTTATGGATTTATCTTTGTCTTTCAAGCATTACCTGTTATAATATTTTTTTCTGCATTGAGTTCTATTTTATACTATTTTGGAGTCATCCAAAAAATAGTCGGTTTTCTCGCATGGGCTTTGACGAAAATATTTAAAATATCAGGAGCTGAGAGTCTTTCTGTTGCAGCAAATATATTTTTGGGGCAAACAGAAGCACCCTTACTGATAAAAGCCTATTTAGAAAAAATGAATCGGTCGGAGATTTTTTTAGTAATGGTAGGTGGAATGGCAACAGTTGCAGGAAGTGTATTAGGGGCTTATATTGGTTTTCTTGGGGGGGATAACCCTTTAATGCAGCTAGAGTTTGCAAAAAGTCTTTTAGCTGCATCGGTAATGGCTGCACCAGGAGCAGTTGTAATTTCTAAGATCATTTACCCACAAACTGATAAAATAAAAACAGACATAAATATTTCAAATGATAGAATTGGTTCTAATTTATTATCTGCAATTTCGATAGGTACTGGAGAAGGAATCAAAATGGCTGTAAATGTCGCTGCTATGCTTTTAGTCTTTATTGCATTAATTGCTATGATAAGTAGTATTTTTTCTGGCTTAGGAGATATAATTGGAATTAATAATTGGATATCAATTAATACACCTTATCAAAGTTTTTCAATTGAGTTTTTATTAGGTTATCTTTTTGCTCCCTTGATGTGGGTTATAGGTGTAGCTTTTGAGGATATAGCTCTTATGGGGCAACTTTTAGGTGTCAAATTAGTTGCAAGTGAATTTGTCGGTTATACGCAGCTAGTTGAACTTAAAAACTTTATGAGTCCCACTCATTTTAGTTATCAAAAATCTGTAATTATGGCAACCTACATGCTTTGCGGTTTTGCAAACTTTGCCTCAATAGGGATACAAATTGGGGGTATTGGTATTATCGCTCCAAAAACAAGGAAGCTTTTAACTGAACTCGGATTTAAGGCTATGATTGCTGGTTCCATAGTATCATTAATGTCCGCTACAATAGCGGGCATAATTTTAGGATAGATTTAAAGTACATTTACTTTTACTTTTTTCCATGTCTTAATTAATAAAAATATAGAAACGATGGAAATCCCTAGAAGCGGAAATGCTAACTTATAATCTCCGTAGATAAAGTATCCAGTGCAAAACATGATACTATAAATCATAACACAGCCAAGTAACATTGCAATAATTCCTGAAGGAACACTCCATCCCTCATTTTCGTCAACTAATTCAATTGATTCATTTTGAGCTTCTTTTACAATTTTAAACCAGCCCGGCCCTCCTGGTTGAATCTTTTTGTAAAAAGAACGCAACACTGATTTTTCTTCAGCTGGTGTTATTAAGGTCACCAGTAACCATAAGCTTGTTGTAACTGCAACAACAAAAGGGAACTCTGCCCAACTTGGCATTAGGGCATCTTTTCCAAAAAAAGATGTCTTTACAGATGGTATTGTGAGAATCAAAGAAATTAGTCCAGATACTACCATCGCAGTGATTTCACTCCAAGCATTGATCCTCCACCAGAACCAACGTAGAATAAATATAAGACCTGTGCCTGCACCAAAAACAAGAAGTAAGTTAAATAATTGCATGGCATTTTGAAGTAATAAAGCCAAAAGTGCACTTAAAACCATCAGCAAAACTGTTGAGATACGTCCCACAGCGACCAACCGTTTTTGGGAAGCGTTCGGATTAATTTGAGTTTGATAAAAATCATAAACAATGTATGATGAGCCCCAATTTAATTGTGTGGATATAGTGCTCATATATGCAGATATTAAAGAAGCTAAAACTAATCCCAGAAGCCCTGAAGGCAACTTGGTTAACATGGCAGGATAAGCAAGATCATTTCCCAGTTTATCAGCTGTTATATTAGGAAAGGCACTTTGAATACTTTCGAGATCAGGAAAAACAACTAAAGAAGCTAATGCAACTAGAATCCACGGCCAAGGACGAAGTGCATAGTGCATTATGTTAAAAAAGAAGGTAGCGCCAATCGCATGATTTTCATCTTTTGCTGCAAACATTCGCTGAGCAATATAACCTCCCCCACCCGGCTCTGCACCTGGATACCAAGAACTCCACCACTGAACTGCAAGGGGAATAATTAGGAGTGTAATTAATGCTTCACGATTTCCAAAATCAGGAAGAATAGATATTTTCCCTGCAACATTTTCATTTGAAAGTAACGAATCTATTCCTCCAACCTCTGGAATATTTACCAAATAAATTGCAGCTCCAATTGCACCTCCCATAGCAGCAAAAAAGAGAACAACATCAGTATAAACAACACCTTTGAATCCACCTATGGCACTAAAAGTTACTGTGACCAATCCTGCTGAAATAACTGTTTGCCATGGCTCTAAGCCAAGCATAATACCTCCAATTTTAATAGCTGCTAATGTTACTGCTGACATAGTAATTACATTAAATATAATCCCCAAGTATATTGCTCTAAATTTTCTTAAAAAACTTGCTGGTTTTCCTCCATAACGTAACTGATAAAACTCGAGATCAGTACTCACATTTGATTTACGCCACAACTTAGCATATACAAAAACTGTTAACAAGCCGGTAATCAAAAAAGCCCACCAAACCCAATTCCCAGAAACTCCATTAGTGCGAACAATATCTGTCACTAAATTCGGTGTATCAGTTGAAAAGGTTGTTGCTACCATCGACAAGCCCAAAAGCCACCATGGCATACTTCTTCCAGAAAGAAAAAACTCGTTTGCACTTTTCCCTGAAGATTTTGAAACATAAATTCCAATTCCTAAAGTAATTATAAAAAAAAGTGAAATAATAAGCCAATCAAAGGTCGCAATTTGCATAAGACTATTTTTTTGATTTTGCTAAAGGTAAATAAAAAAGGACTTTCGAAATTAAATAGTTGTTAAAACACTTGAGTTTAATTGTATTTCCTACTAGGTTTGTGATTAGAAAAATTAAATAATGCACTGGTCTAGACTTTACTTTTTAATATTTTTATTTTTTTACTTGGTTAAGAGTTGGGGTCAAAAAAATATCGAATCAGGTAAATCCCCAGAAATTCTCTTTCCACAATCTGAAGAAAAAGGCGCCAGTTTGCTTCAGCCTAAAAAAGAAAAGTCTTTCCTTTCAGAGGATTTCTTTAATCCTAAAATAGAGTTTGAAGATCCTAAAAACGATATTGATAATCCCAGACTTCGATTTGGTGAAAATGAAGAGTTTTTGGATCCAGGTAAACAATATTTAAAAAAATTAAACCGAAAGCCTGAAAATGAAAAAAATCCGAACTTATTTAAAACTGATCAATATCTAGGTGATTTCCGAAATAATGGCAAGTTTGTTCAAATTGCTGTAAGAGACCATGAATCTCCCGATGGCGACTTGATTCGTATTATGCTTAATGATGTGGAAGTTGTATCTCAAGTATTACTCCAAGAACGATTTAAAAGTATCTCTATTGATTTGGTTATGGGCTTTAATAAAATTGATTTTGTTGCCTTAAATCAAGGAGCATCTGGCCCTAATACAGCTGAAGTTCGCGTATTTGATGATAATGGTAAATTAGTTGGCTCCAATCGCTGGAATCTAGCCACTGGGGTAAAAGCAACCTATATAATAGTCAAAGAAAAATAATGTTAGCTCTCGTATACCTCCAGCATTGCCTTTATAAATAAGTCAACCTCATCAGAAGTTCCTGTGCTTATTCGACACCAATCATTAAAAGGAGGAAATGGACGTCCAATACTTACTCCTTTTGCTAACATTTCTGATCCTAGCAATTTAATATCCTTCTTCGAATGAAAAAAAACGAAATTTGTATGTGAGGCTATATAATCCAATTTTAGGTACTCCAATAATTTATATATCCGTTGCTTCTCTTGCTTATTTTTGGTTACAGAGAATTTATAAAAACTCTCATCCATCAACGCTTCTTTAGCTGCTTCAATAGCAAGAATATTACTATCGGCAACAAGATTTTTACGAATTTTATTAGCAATTTCAGGTTTTGCAACTAGATATCCTAATCTTAATCCTGCCATCCCATAGACCTTTGAAAAGGTTTTTGAGACAACAACATTCTCTCCACGTTTAACAGCGCCAATCATACTTGGATAATTGGGCGTTTCTATGTAATCATAATATGCTTCATCAGAAAAGACTAGAGTTTTTTTACTCACAGAATTACAAAAATCAAGAAGTTTTTTTGATGGGACAATTGTTCCAGTAGGATTATTAGGATTACAAAGAAAAACTAATGATGTTTTAGAAGAAATACGCTTCTCGATTTCATCTAAGTCATATCCTTTATCATCACCAACTGGTACCCAATTAATTGAAGCTCCCCAATTTTCTGCATATTTCATCATAGTGAGATATGTAGGATATCCGGTAATAATTTCTTCTCCTTTTGAAGCATAGGTCAAACCTGTAATTTTCAACCCTTCTCTTGAACCTCCAGTTATTATAATAGATTCAGAGCTAACACCGTGTTTTTTAGCCAAAATATCTGCAAGTTCATCTGAAAATTTTCCAGGATACCTACAACCATATTCAAAGGAATCCTTAATTCTATTTAAAACCCTTTTGGATGGTCCATAGGGATTCTCATTAGAGCTCAATCTAACAGTTGATTCTAAATTTCGAGGTCTGAAGTTCTCTTTTTCTTTTTCTGTAATTGATGAATAAGGTGATAACAATAGCCCTCCTATACCCATTGATGCTTTAAGCCAATCTCTTCGTGTGTGCATTTTCTTAGATTTTTCAATAAAGTTTGTTGTTTTTTAAATCAAATCAAAATATTTGAATGAAAATATAATAGTAAGCTTTGTTTTTTAATTCTAACTAAAAATTAATTCATATTTTTCGATATGGCAGAATGGATCTCACACCTTGAGCTACTTTTACAAAACTTGATTAAACCCCTAGAGTGGATAATGATTTTTGCCGTTATAGGAGGTGGGCTTTATTTAAGTTTTCATAGTAGGGGTTATCCTTTACTAAAAATCAAAAAGGCATTTAAGCTACTTTTTTCCAAAGAGCAAAACAAAGGTATCTCTCGTTTTCAAGCACTTTCCGCTGTCCTTGCTGCTACAGTGGGTTTGGGAAATATTTCTGGAGTTGCTATAGCAATTCATATGGGAGGGCCTGGAATTTTAGTTTGGATGTGGATCACTGCTATAATTGGAATGATTATTAAATTTTATTCTTGTACCCTTGCAGTTCAAATTAGAGAAGCCCAAGAAGATGGAGAACCATTAGGTGGCCCAATGTACTACATGAAAATAGGCATGAAAAAATGGGGAAAGACATTAGCTATTTGGTTTTCTATAGCTGGTCTTTTTGGAGTTCTCCCAGCCTTTACTGCAAATCAATTAACACAAACATTCATGAACGTTTTAGATCCTAATAGATACCTAGCTTTTGGTGACTTTCAGTGGAAGTTAATTATCGGGGCTCTTCTTTCCATTGTTAGTGCTTTTGTGATTTTTGGAGGTTTAAAATCTATTGTTAGAGTCACTTCAAGCTTGGTTCCTGTAATGGTTGGGCTTTATTTTTTTATGGGCCTTTACATGATCTTTTCCAATTTAGATGAAGTTATTCCTACATTTGAACTTATCTTTTTTGAAGCTTTTAACTTTAAAAGTGCTATTACGGGTGGCTTTTGGGGGTTAGTTATACTGGGAGTTAGAAGAGCTGTTTTTTCTAATGAAAGTGGAATTGGAAACGCCCCTATGTATCATGGACAATCTCAAAGTAAAAAAGGAACAGATGAGGGATTAGTTGCAATGTTGGGCCCTTTTCTTGATACTATTTTAGTGTGCTCAATAACAGGCCTTGTTGTTATAATCAGTGGAGCTTACAAGGTTGAAGGGCTTAATGGAATTGTTCTAACCCTTGAAGCCTTTAGGCGCCTTTTCTTTGGTTTCGGTGATATACTATTACTTGTTATGGTTTTTGTGTTTGGTATCTCAACCCTATTTACCTATTCTTATTATGGTGTAAAATGTTTTGGATATTTGACAAAAATAAAATGGGGTAATTACTATAACTATTTTTACATTGGAAGTATTATTTTTTCTGCTTTAGTTACAGTAGAAGTGGTAATAGGAATCATTGATTTATCTTTTGCATTAATGTGTATCCCAAACATGATTAGCCTTCTTTCCCTTTCAAATCATGTAAAAAATGAAATGAGAAAAAGGAAATGGTTTAATTAAGCCAAAATATTTTTTTACTCTAGTGTTGGGGGGCCAGGATCAATTCTAGGCACATAATCCAGAGGACTCTTATTTTTTATATAATCTTTTTTTACGGCTTCAACCAGCTTTGGTTCTTTAAATAAGTCTGCCATTGTCATTGACAATGCTTTAGCAGCATAAATCATTCCTTTATGTCCAATAGACATTCCTGTACAAGCAACTACTGCCCAAGAATGCCAAGGCCCATCCTTTGCTGCAACAGTAGCAGACATTCTTATTACGGGAACAACTTGGCTAACATCTCCTACATCTGTTGAACCACCAGTAGCAGGCAATGTTGGCATTAATGGCTTTAATTCCCCATCAAGTCCAATTTGAGGCTTTCCAGTTTCTTTTAAAATTGTATTTGCATAAGAAATTTCATCAGAAGTGTAACTAATATCTCCAAGAAGCTCCATATTTTTCTGCAATATTTCAGCTCCGGTTCTATTAACTAAAATCTCGTATATCCCTGAAATAAGTTTTGTCTCATAAGTGGTTCCAGTCATTAATGCTGCAGCTTTTGCAATATCTAAGGCTCTATCATATAAAACATTAACATTTTCAACACTATTGCCCCGAAGACGAGTCCAAATTTTGGCAAAATCTGGTACTACATTTACAACATCCCCAGCTTTTTCGAAATGATAATGGATTCGAGAAGTTGGAACTATATGTTCACGGTAATAATTTAATCCTGTTGTGTAAAGTTCCATGGCATCTACTGAACTCCTTCCATTCCAAGGGTCAGATGAAGCGTGCGATGAACTTCCATTAAAAGATATCCTAAAGTCCACTAGCGCCTTGCTCGATTGTGTTCCGGACTCGGTTGTATCCCCTGGATGCCAATCCATGCAGACATCCAAATTATCAAATACACCTTCCCTTACCATCCAAACTTTTGCAAAAATAGTTTCCTCAGCAGGAGTCCCATAAAAAATAACAGTTCCTTTTAGTGTCCCTTTTTCAATTTGCTCTTTAATTGCTATTGCCGCGCCTAGGCTGGCAGTCCCATAAAGATTATGGCCACAGCCATGGCCAGCGGCACCAGGTATCCTAGCCTCTTTTGTCGGTTGTCTTTTTTGAGAAATACCAGCATTCGCATCAAATTCTCCTAAAATACCAATTACTGGTTTTCCCGAGCCATAACTTGCAGTAAAAGCTGTGGGAATATCTGCAATATTATCTTTAACCTCAAAACCATTTTTACGAGCATAATCCATCAAAAGTTTAGAGGATGTAAATTCTTCAAGAGATGTCTCGGCAGCTTCCCAAATTGCATCGCTAATATTTATAAGGTTTTCTTTTTGCCCTTCAATTGAGGCTTGAATATCATTTTTAATAGATTTTTTGCTCTGCCCATGAAGGGAGATAAAGGTCATAAAGGCTGTAAACCCCAAAATAAATTTTTTCATCATTTTTTATTTAAATTATTTTCTCCTTGAACTGGGAAAAAAACTCCAAAAGCTAAAAATAGTATCCCTCCTATCAAATATGGCCAATCAATAAATGAAAGTTTGGTGTACATAATTCCAACAACAACGAAACCAAGAATTGCAATTATTAATAGCATGATTTTAAGTAGCCATCTATATTTCATAGCTAGAGTTTATTTCTAAATTACATAATAGTAATCAAAGTTGTTTATTTTTGATAATGATTCGTTTATATTTTATCGGTTTTTTTATACTTATAGGAGCAATTGCTTCAAATACACTAGCCGCTAAAGTTCAATGTAAAACTTGGTATGATTTCCTTCAAGGCATGCTTGAAACATTCACATTTTGGAATCAAGTTAGACTTAAAGACATAATTTGGCTTTTTTTCATTTACCCATTCCTTTTGGGCTTAAGTGCCCATATAGGAAACCTTTTATACCAAAAAATATTTTAAAATGACTAGTACTGTAACATATTTAGGAGACCTAAGAACTTCAGCCACTCACCTGGCTTCAAAAAATAATTTTATTACTGATGCTCCAATCGATAATCAAGGAAAAGGAGAGGCTTTTTCTCCAACTGATATTGTAGCAACTGCCCTAGCATCGTGCTTATTAACAATAATGGGAATTAAAGGACGTGATTTACAAATTGACCTAACAGGAATAAATGCAACAGTTAATAAAGTAATGGGAATAGATCCCCGAAGAATAATAAAAATTAAAATTGATATCACATTTAACCAAAGGTTTGACTCCAAAACAAGGAATATACTAGAGCATGTTGCTCTAACTTGTCCTGTAGCAAATTCACTTCATCCTAATTTAAAGCAAGACATTTCCTTTAATTGGCCACAGCCTTAAATTTTTTGTTTCCAAAATAAATTAAACTATAAATTAGAACTCCTACCGGTCCTAACATAAAAGTAAATAGTAAAGGTAGAATAATTAAAATATGTTTTATTCTATTTTTTTGACTATGCCTTATAATCCAAGTAGCTACCCAAAAATCAAAGGCTAAATAATGTAACCATCCAGCGGCAGCTGATTCAGGAGTTGCCTTTTTGAACAAACTAACTATCCCCTCCAAAGATGAAAAATCTGCACTGGCAAGTCCTCCAGAAACAACTATAAAATAGATATAAAAAAAACTAATTGCCAATGGGATCCAGGGGAAAACAATAATGTGTTTTGATAAGCTAGTTTTAGGAAAAAAAAGAATAGCTATCCAAACAATCAAAATGGAAGCATTACAAATATTGAACAAAATCATTGTCATAAACCAAATATTATATAGTTATTACCAAAATAGTATTTTAAATTTGATTATGCTGCTTTTTAAAAATATCAAAGGTGAACGTGTAGACCCTGTAAATCACACACTAGAGGTAATTAAAAATTACCCCTATGCAGAAATTCATATTGGGACTGATTCTCAAAATATTAATAAAGAAACACATTACACAACAGTTATAGCCTACCGCCTAGGAACAAGGGGAGTCCACTATATTTTAAGTAGGTCAAGTAAAAAAATAATCCGTGATATGTGGACCCGTCTATGGAAAGAAGCTGAATATAGTATTGATGTGGCAGAATGGATGACTCAAAAAATTACCATAAAGTTGGAGATAGATATGGATTATAATGGAGATGAGAACTTTAAATCTCATAAGTTAATTTCTGCTGCAAAAGGTTGGGCCAACTCTCTTGGTTATAAGGTCAATGTAAAACCAAATAATCAAATTGCCACTCGTGCAGCTGATTATCACTGTAAATAAGTCAATTGATTTAAAATACTATTGAAAAAATATATTACATCTACTCAATTATTTTAAACAAAAAACAAATTTAGTCTATCTTTAGGAGGCAATTACAGACCTTTAATTTATGCGTTTTGCCATTATAGCACCTCCAATACCAACTCAAAAATGGAAAGATAATTTTGAGAAAATTGCCCCTCAAATTCCATTAGTAATTGGAAAGGATACAAATTATGCTGAGGAAGTTGTATGTGCGATGGTATGGAATCAACCAAGAGGATCTCTTAAAGGCTTTAAAAATTTGAAACTTATTTTTGCAATGGGTGCTGGAGTTGATCATATATTAAAAGACGATACTATTCCCGAACATATTCCAATATGTAGAGTCGTTGACCCACAAATGGCATTTTCAATGACAAATTACATATTAATGGCGCTTTTAAATCATCACCGCTCTTTTTATGAATTTCAATCTTCACAAAATAGAAAGCACTGGGCTCAATTCGAGTTTATTGAGCGTCCAGTAAAAGTTGGTGTTTTAGGGATTGGATATTTAGGAATGCGAGCTGCTAATAAAATTCACGATTTGGGTTTTAGTGTTGTGGGATATTCAAACTCTTCCAAAAAAACAGCTTTCCCTTCATTCTTTGGAAATGAGTTTAATGAGTTTATAGAACAAATTAACGTCTTAATTTGTACAGTTCCATATACCCCAAAAACTCATGGACTTTTAAATTATGAATTGTTTCAAAAGCTAAAGCACCCCACATACCTAATCAACGTTTCTAGGGGGAATGTTCAAATAGAAAAAGATATTATCAAAGCCTTAGATATGGACTTACTTTCAGGTGCTTTTTTAGATGTTTTTGAAAAAGAGCCATTAGCTAAAGATAGTCCCTTATGGAGTCATCCTAAAGTAAAAATTACACCACATATTGCCAGCTTGACTTATCCTAAAGAAAGTACGCGACAAGTTTTAAAATGCTTCAGACAGCTTGAAAAAGGTCTTCCTTTAAAAAATCAGGTGAGTCGCAAAAAGATGTATTAATTATCGAGCAGATATGTTGAAATATTAGACACACCAAAACGAACAGGATCTGTGGATTTTAATTCTGTTTTTTTAGAAATTTCAGTGATAAAGTTTTTTGCACCTTCTTCTGACAACATACTTGTATTAGCACAAATACCAATGACCTTAGCCTTGGGATAAGTATCAATGACATTTGTAAGGTCTTCATTTAAAGCGATAAATTTATTTAAGTCTGGTATCAATATATTTTTTGGACTTCTTAATGTCATTTTATCGGCACGCATACATAATACTAAATGTGTAGGGCAACTCCCTCGCATAAGAGGTAATGTCGCAGAGCTTCCAGGGTGTAATATAGAACCTTGACCTTCAATAATTACTATCTCTTTGTCTGCTTGCTCGACAACTACTTTTTCAACAGCACCGCATGCATGATCAATCTTAAATGCGTCAAGTGGTATTCCATTCCCTGTTAAAGTAATTCCAATTTGTCCAGTTGCGACAAAACCGACATTTATATCCCTTTTTTTTAGATCTTCATAAAATTCAAGGGCAGAGGTCATTTTACCTACAGCCATATCGGTTCCTATAAAAAGAACCCTTTTATTAGAAAGTGAAGCAGCTTTTCCTGTTGCTATTGTAGGAATAAATTGAGGTAGCCTTACATCCCATATCCATTGATCTTTACTTTTGATTTTTTTTTGCCATTTAGGCCTTAACAAATCATGAAGACCATTGACTATATTTAAACCCGCCTCAAGCGCCTTTTCAATAATTTGATTCCAAGATTCTGGAATTCTTCCTCCAGAAGGCGCAATACCAAGTATTAATACCTCTGCTCCTAAGGCGATGACATCTTGAAGATTTCCATAAATTTTAATATCCCTGGAAATATTAATAAACTCTTTCATAGACCTGCCTTCAAAGGCTTTGTCAACGACACCCACAATCGGATTTTTTAAATAACGAACAATGCCCATACCCATTTTACCATAGTCACTATCAATGTGGCCTTCCATGTAGACAGCAACTCTTGAATTAGAATTAAGCATAAAACTCTTTTTTCAATTCACCCCCATGTCCAGGAATATCAGGAGGCAAGGTAACTCCATCTACCATTGGAGCTCCAAGAGAAGGATCAGGAGCCAAATTATAATGAGAATCAAGATCAATATGATCAAGGCCTCCACTTAGTGCAGCTGCAGCAGCAATTGATACCGAAGATTCACTCATGCAACCAATCATTGTCTTTAATTTATATTTTCTAGCAGTTTCAATAATTTTAAGGGCCTCTGTTATTCCTCCACACTTCATTAATTTCATGTTTACCCCATCAACATAGTGAGCAAAACTAGAAATGTTTTCTGAAAAACGACAGGTCTCATCAACATAAATAGGGACTGGTCTATTTTCATAAAGTTCCTCTAAAATAGATTCTTC
>CENP01221447.1_pt1 | contig 16562 bp, 24 predicted proteins | sample 361281 | NCBI WGS metagenome assembly CENP01 (sample SAMEA2591122, study PRJEB7988) | marine metagenome | biome: marine biome (ENVO:00000447); feature: deep chlorophyll maximum layer (ENVO:xxxxxxxx); material: saline water (ENVO:00002010), including plankton (ENVO:xxxxxxxx) | depth 70 m | reverse complement strand
ACCTGTAGATATATCCATTAATTTAACTCCAACACTATAAATAGTTGTTTTTATCAGTATCTACACAAAAGGCTCAGTCTTTAATAGTTCTGATGTGTCTTTCCAGGTTTCTACTTCATAAGTGGCCCCATTTGGATGCTCACGCAACGCTTGAGCCAAAGAGTAGTCATTCCCCGGAAAAGGGATTCGATCGCCCACAAAGTGAATCTCGTTGTGCTCTATCGCCTCTGAGAAATAGCGAGGTATAATTTGTGATTTGTCGTTACCTTCATTAAATATGTCCATACTAACCGCTCCGCCTATCACAAAATCCATGTTAGGATATTTCTTTTTGAGCTTTTCGGCAATTCTTTTGCGTTCTCCGTGTTGTGCATCATAGAGTGTATATTCGTGACGCTGTTCCATTGTAGCATTCCTGCCTACAATGGAAAAGTTTAACATACCTGTTCTGACTTCGTGGTGATTTCCGGTCTTGGTATGGTAATCAGACTTAGCAACGTAAGAGTTTAACGAGCGATATAAGTTCTTGGGAGCAACAAATTTATTCTCATACATTATGTTCCACTCGTTCATGCCTGAGTGATTTATTTGCTCCCTACGTTGATAAAATATATTTCCCATGCAAGCAAACACGCCTTGGGTTTTATCCACTATACACAAGCCAAGTTGGTCAATTAATCTCAAGAAAGAACCCCCCGACACTATATAAACTTCTTTATTGAGCATCCATTCAGAGAGCTGCTCCGCAAACAACGGATCTATATTTGACTTAGCAGGAGTTAAAGTACCATCTACATCAAACAAATAAATATTAGACATGCCTTATCTCCAAAATAGTTGTACTCCTACGATTGCGAAAGACAACAGCACGCACAACATTGTCTTTGTTGTAAACATGCTTTCATTCAAAAAATAATATGTAAGAATTGGAAAAGTAAGGTATGACATGGAAAAAATTAGAAATCTTGGCCCCCACACTTCTCCCCATTCCTCATAGCACATTTTAATTCCATACCAAAAACAAATGCCAGTAGGAATAGAAAACAATGTAGCAGACAGTATCGGTTTATCTTTCCACCATTCCCAAACAAACTGTGCATTTAACTGAAACCACCCTAGGGTTTGACCTAGGGCGAACAACGAACACGCTAATAAAATTTTAAATGTCATGGGTTCCTTAAGTTTGTTATAATCATCTCGGCGGCTATTGTAGGATCGCTAGTGATTTCGCCGCCGGGTGCAACCAACAATGTATTGAAATTAGAGTGATCTCTCATGATCCTTTGATTATAACAACATGAAACTACAAAATCTTTTTTATATTCATGAAGTATGCTTTTTAATTTATTATAATTTAAATCGTAAACTTCGTGGCCAATTCTAGTTTGAATGCCGAGGGGGCTCGCACCAATTTTTCCAACCGGCAAGAACAACACTTCATCGTCTTCGATTTCGCTCAGACATTCATAATATTTTTCTGCTTTTTTATAATTTAAGCGTAGCTTACTTAGATCATAGTTTTCACAAAAATTAATCAATGATTTACCCGACAATAACGAATAGTTAGAGGTATCAAATTGACCATGAGATATCGTACCATCGGAAGAATATTTGTTCAATAATAAAAACATAGCAGATCTAAAATAAGGATCTTTGAATCTAGGCCAGTTATCTTGCATGAGATAGACCATTTGGGGGTTTAGCTTCTCATGTAGTCCATCTGCCATATCAACTATTAGATAAGGATTCTTAATTAGGCAATCCCAAAATTCAAAAATTGCCCACTTGTTGGTTATCATTGTCAGATCATAATCGGAAAAACTTAACTCACACTCTAGTTGCCCAGAATATAAAAGCAAACTTTTCAGTTTTCTATCTTTCGGGATTAAATCCTTCAAGGCGTTGCCGCAATAAAAATTAGTTTTGGTCTTGATCGGCGTTTTCATACTCTACAGCCTCTGGTTCTTGTATCTCTTCGTTTGCGGTCGAACTAAGCGACATCTCATATTCAACATAAGAATTGACAATTGATTGGACATCTGATAACATCAGATCTGTTTTAGCTAATTGTCTACGGGCTTCATCGATAACTTTAATGACCGATGAAGTTAGTATTTCATTTTTTGAAAGATCGGGCAACTGCACGCCTCTAAATTGTGTTAGAGCTTTTTTATAAACACGTGTTGTTTCCGATGGCAATTCGTCCATGCCGATTGAGTATTGAATATTTATTCTTTGTTGTCCTTTCATTTTATCCTCTTAAAATTTGTTTTTTGTTTAGGTTTTTTTCAATAATATCCGGTGAACCAACAACCACTATATCAGTACCAGTGTGTCCTCTGTTGATTGTCAATCTAGTAAATTTGTGATTCTGGTTCAAGTTTTTTGGCAATTTGCCTTGTTCATTAAGTTGCCTCATATGTGACTCTTCTCTGATCATCACTACGTGTTCAGGGTTTATGAAAACTTCACGCAGCGTGTAGTCGTTTGCGGTGGGTACTGTATAGGTATTTTGACAGACCTCTGTTAATCTAACTAGCATGTTGCCGCCATGGGATACACATCCCTTCTTTTAAGTTTCCACTCATGACCGTTTGCATAAACCTGATAAACATTCGGGCTCATCGAGTTTAGATAAACTCCGACTGTTGGTCTTTCGGTTGTTCTTAGTCTCATTCCTTTATCGGTCTCACACCAAAGCTCGACGCCTTGTGGGATATGTATTAGATCGCCTTGATTCATCATTTGCCCTCCGTTTGAATAATGCCAAAGTTAGTTGTAAGCAATGTTCCAGCACAACTAGCAGCATTTTGTAAAGCAGTTTTAGTAACCTTCACAGGATCTATAATACCACTTTCAATCATATTAGTCAACTTATTTGTTTTAAAATCCCAACCCTTTTCATTGGTGGTGTTCAAGATTTCGTTAATAATGATGTCGGCAGATTCGCCAGAATTACGTGCCATCTGTTTTATTGGCGCTGTGCAAGCCTTTATGACAATATCAACACCTGTAAATTGATCGGTCAAATCTTCCTCTTCATCTCTAGTGATAATGGCAACGCACCTACTCGCACGAAGGAGGCCGGTACCGCCACCCGCAATAATTCCCTCTTCTTGTGCTGATCTAACGGCCTCTAAAGCATCCTCGATTCGATGTTTTCTTTCAGTCATCTCTACTTCGGTAGTGCCGCCAACTTTAATAACCGCGACCCCAGAGGCAAGGCGCGTGATCCTTCTCTGTATTTTTTCAGCTTCTTCTAGGTCGTCACAGTTTTCCACATCTGCTTTTAGAGCGTCGATCTTGACCTCTAACTGTTGATAATCTGAATTACCACCCACAATCGTGGTTAAATATCTACTGCTCTCAACAAACTTAGCTGATCCCAAATGCTTAAGCTGGGTATCTTTAATTTTTAGTCCTGATTCTCTGGATATGAAAGTTGCACCAACTGACAAAGAAAGATCGTGTAACATGTCTCTCCTTTCATCGCCATATAAAGGAGCCTTAATGGCGGCTACCTTCAAGGTTCCTCTGACGGCGTTCATAATAAGTGCTGCAAGGGCTTGGCCCTCGATCTCTTCGGCAACTATAATTAGGGGCCTAGATTCGCGGGCGATCATTTCTAAGATAGGTAAGATAGGCTCGACTGCATCAATCTTGTGATCGGTTACGAGAATAAGTGGATCATCATGAAACATAACAGAGCGTCGTTCATCAGTTACAAAAGAGCCAGCACAGTATCCGGCCGGAATCTTAAATCCCTCTTCTATATCAATACTAGTATCAACCGATCGCGATTCTTCAATGGTAATTGAGCCATCTTGACCAACACGATCTACTGCCATAGATATCAGGCGCCCGACAGAAGGATCGTTATTGGCTGAAATAGTTGCAATATGTTCAATGTCTGATAAACTAGTTACAGGCTGCGCCTGACCGTCAAGGTTTTCGATAATATATTTTACAGTTCTGTTTATGCCGCGTTGAATTTCAATCGGAGAAATGCCTGATGCAATGTGTCTCTGGGCTTCCTGTATGATAGCACGCGCTAAGACGGTAGCAGTAGTTGTGCCGTCTCCAGCACTACTGTTAGTCTCAATTGCGGCCTGTTTGATGATCTCGGCCGCCGCATTTTCGAATGGATCTTCCAGTGATACAAAGTGCGCCACCGTCACTCCATCTTTGGTTATAAACGGAACCTTGCCTTTTTCTTGCAGCAGGACGTTTCTTCCTTTGGGGCCAAGCGTAGAACCAACATTGTCAGCCAATACATTAACGCCATTTATAATTTTTTGCTGCAAGGAGTCTCTAGAATCAAATTCTCTACTCATCAATACCTCTGTGTTATGTTAACATTATATCCTCTTTTGATATAAATGTCAAATATTATTCGTTAACATCTGCAATTTTTCTTGTGTCGGTCCCAACATTGTCTGCTGCTACTGCTGCGTCTTTCGCCTCGTCTGGCTGGCTAAGTCCGTTTGCGAAGAAGGCATTAAGCTTGGCAGACATCTGTGCAACTTGATCAAAGATGCCAAACACCTCGTCCATCAATTCGCCCCGAGCGGATTCAAGCACGTTAATTACATAGCGCGCGCCAATCTGCAGTTTTGCAAACGGAGTACCACCGCCGAGCTTAATTGTGGCACCTCTCGACAACACCCAGTGACCTCTCGTTAGATAACCCTTGGTGTTCTTAATCGCCATGGCTTTAAGCTCTGGTGTTAAAGAATTGTACCATTCTACTACTGGTGCGCCGGTAACCCATTCGCCAGACTTGTCGAGGAATTGCCCGCGGGCGTCCCGAGTTCTTATGACCTCTTTTTTAAATTGCCCGAAAAGACGCAAGAATACGTCTCGTATAACGGCAGCTTTCTTTGAATCAGGGTGCTGGTGATTGGTGGCTTTGACCTCTGGATTAAGAACAGAGAGGATCCCTACCTTAAGAGCACCTGCGGGGGTCGATAGTGCGTTTGCGTTCTGGGTTGATTCAATCGATTGGATGTACAATCTTAAAACTGCATCTACAATCTGTTTAAGCTGTTGTTCTTCTGTCACAATTGCCCTGAGAGAGGACAAGTCAGCATTAGAGAGGTAATCGGACCACAGACTAGAGATCTCTGCGGAGTCACTAGTGTCACTGCGGGCAGGAATTTCGTCTGCCCAATTGAGAGCAGCGGATGCTTCACCGGTTCTCATATATTCAGTCACAGCTGCCATAAAAGTGCTGTTCGACAGGATGGCTTTACGGCCAGCATCTGTTACCGACAGTAGTTCAAATAGGTTTTTCCGAGTAATGTCGAACTGATAAAAATCGATGTGTCCTTCCTGTTCGATACCATCCCCGCTCAAAGTTTTGGTACATGCGATGTATCTCATAGCACCCCCTTCGAATTCGGGATTTGAACCTACCCATCCAGCCCACTCGCCATTTGGCTCAAGCATATCGTTGCATAAATCAAAGAAGCTACCTCCAACCTCAAGACCCTTATCGGTATATAGTTTAAGGCTGATTGGGACCCTCTCACCATCTACATTGGCTGTGATATCTGCAATTGTCTTCGCGCCTGATGCCGGGATTTGTTTACCATCCATAAGTGCGGCTAAGAATGCCTCAAAGTTGAAGCCGGCTGCAGAGGCGTTAAAGTTTGTGATTGCCATCGTTAGTGTTTTATAAAAAACCAAATATGCCATGGCTTGCTGGATAAATTCTTTCGGGTTCTCCTTTGAAAGTGAACCAATTCCTTTTTCCATAATATTGGAGACATCATTAAGCTTATCTGCAAAGCCAGTACCAGGGATCTTGCTCAGATATTGCTCAAGTCCGCGACGTTGCGATGGGGGGGCATTGGGATCATCTGTGTCCACATCATCATCTGCATTCGCCCAGCCCAATTCTGAAATTGGAATCATTGGAATCTCTGAGATGTTGTACGTTCTAACCTTGGGTGCCGGTGCACTCTCTTCGGTGATTACAGGTATAGAGAGGGACATGATATCTTCGATCATCTCTGTTAACATTTGTAATTGTGTAGGCTTTGTGTCCTTCTCTCTAACTTCTATAAATTTGTCTCGTAAATATTTGTTCATCTTCTTTCCTTTAAATAATTATGTCTGCAATTCCTAATTCAACTGCCTCTTCTGCTGACAAATAAACATTAACTTTGCGTTCAAGAAGCTTTTTTAGATCTTTCTTGGCCATGTTTGTTTCGGCAACTAGCGCATCACTGTACATTTTTTGAATTTGTTCAATTGCCTCCATCTCGTTCATAAGGTTGTGAAGGGGGCCGTGGCTTCCACCAATAACAGAGTGAACCATAACTCTGCAGTTCTTGCCTATCTTTCTTTTACCTTTCGTTCCGGAAGCAAGTAAGAGCACGCCGGCCGACATGACCTTTCCCATGCCTATTGTGTGGATGTCAGTGTCTTTTTTTACTTGCCTCATTATGTCGTAAAGTGCAAACATGTCATCAGCGTTACCACCGTATGTGGATATATAAAACTCGACTGGTTTGTGATTTTTACCGGTCTTATCTAGCTTGTTTAATTCATTTAAATACAGCAGAGCATGTGCGAGTTCGGCGACCTTTTCTTCAGCTACATCAGTAAAAAGACCAATTGTTCTCATGTCTGGTTCAGCTGGCGGTGCAATTCCTCCCAGTAGTTCTTCGAGTAGTTCTTCTTCTGATATCACTTTGGTTCCTGCTGGAATACTAGTTCCTGTTTGTTCTCCGGAGATATCGGCAAGTATTTTTTTTATTTTATCTAACATATTATTTTTTCCACATTTTAAATGCTTCATCTTTGTTGTTGTTCAAGTACAACATTGAAGATTCCCAATCATTAAACTTGAGTGCATCACGATAAAATCTTGGGTGTAGCTGTAGTAAATATGCTATTGAATTATCTTTCAGTAATTTAATTTCAGTTTCGAACACTTCTTCTTGTTTGCTTGGCTCAACATTATTAAATTTGATCGTATCTCTAGCAGTTATTAGGCTCTCGATAGCCTTGACTGTGGCAGACAAATATATCACATGCGATAATCTTATCAACATAAGACTTAGTCTGTTCGCTCTTAGGAAATAAAATGTCTTACAGGTGGTATACCCAAAAATAAAAACCAGAATGTGTAATAACCATGTTTCCATTAACACTCCAAAAAAATAACCACCAACATGTGGTGGTTATAATAACATAATTGCTTTAAATTGTCAACCTATTTGGTCAATCTTTTCATAATTCGCTCGGCCAATTGGTCGACCATATTAGCTTGGCTCTGTTGTGCCTTGAGTCGATCTGCAACTCTCTTGGCGACCTCGTTGACAAGCTCATCTTCCATCATCGGCTCTTCTTCGTCGGCAACATCTTCCTCACCGCCAAGTTCGGCATCCATCTCAAGATCATCTTCGTCGCCAAGTCCCTCTTCGTCTTCTTCGTCGTCGACTGAAACTGGCTCACCCAACACATCTTCAAGCGCGGATTCAAGAGCATCCATAAAATCTTGCACGTCTACAGTACCAGCACCACCTTCGGCGTCCGCGTCCATATCCATATCAAGGTCTTCGGCACCTTCGTCCTCGCCACCAAGCTCAACGTCCATTTCCATGTCTTCGCCACCCTCTTCAGGTGCTACGTCCATTTCCATCTCGTCTTCTTGCTCTTGCATTTCAACGGGCTCTTCATCATCATCGCGAAGGTATGGGCCACCCATTTCTTGGATTCGTGCATCACCTACAGACTTCAGGTTAGCTAATTTGAGAAACTGACGAACCTCAGCTTCTGTAAGTAAAGTTTTACGGGACATTTAAAATACTCCTTTAGTAAATTTCCTAGTGTAAATAGTATGTTTTTTTCTAATAAGCTAGTTTATAAACGATTTTAAGCTAGAGTTGTTGATTTTTTTCAACGCTTGGCTTTCGATCTGTTTAACTCTTGCGAAAGAGATGCCCAATCTTTCTCCAATTTCTCGCAAAGTCATTGGGCCATTTTCATAAATAGCGACAAGCACGCAATTGTACTCTGCCTTATAGTCGATATAGAATCTGCACTCTGTTTTTTTGCAGCATTTTTTAGCAGACATGCACTCTCTGCTGCAGCTAAGTAAACCATCTTTTATCATAAGTCTGGAAACTCCTCAGCAATAACATCGAATAAGTCATCAATTTGATCCTCATCCAAACCTAAATCCGATAAATTTGCCCGGCCACTAGTTCGATATTTATCAACCTTTCTCCTCCTTTCTATGGAAAGGTTCCCGTTATCGAGAATAAAGTTTTCTATCCTTTCGTCGCCCTCTAAGTAACCAGTAATCAAGCTACGAAAAAATTTAGCTTGGGTCATACCATGAGATTTTAATTTCACAATTAGTTGAGCGTGTCTGTGATCTGTTTCGGTGAATACGATTCTTTTATCGTTTTTGCCATAGGCTTGCTGATTTTCTACCATTGTCTCCCCAGTATGTGTGTTCTGCTTTCCCCCATACCAGCCGATGTCTGTGTCACAAATTGAGCCACTGACTGTAGCTCTTTGATTGTGCGCGCACCAGAGTAAGATAGACCTGATCTTATACCACGATCAAGATCTGCAATAATATTCTTAACTGAACCTCGATAAGGAACCTTGGTTGAAACGCCTTCATATGATGAATAATCACCACGCCAATCGATTTGTGCTTCTTTGCTGGCCATGCCTCTGTAGGACTTCCACCTAGTGCCGTCCGATTCTTCAAAAATTTTACCCGGTGTTTCGTCAGTGCCAGACAATAGAGAACCACACATTACCACATCCGCGCCTGCAGCCAGAGCTTTAACCATGTCTCCGGAATTTCTGATGCCCCCATCTGCAATAATGGTGACATCTCTATCAGTTTTAGCGCAATCAAAAATTGTTTGTAGGCCCGGTAAGCCATGACCTGTTTGAACACGGGTAGAACAAATAGAGCCTCCGCCAATATTGCACCTTACACTGTTCGCGCCCCAATCAGCCAAATCATTTATACCGCTCAATGTGGCGACATTGCCCGCCATGATATGCAAAGAGTTGCCGAAAACTTTTCTTAATTCGAACAATGCCTCTTTCATCAGTATGTGGTGACCATGCGCAACATCAACACACAAAAAACTGGCGCCACTATCAACGCAGGCTGTAGCACGTTTTATAAAATCACCGCTAACACCAACAGCAGCCCCCACTTGAATGGATGTTTTGTATTTTTCTTTTGCTACATCTTTAGCGATTGCAATATTTCTCGCCTGCATCTCGACAGTGTTATAGCGATGGATAACGGCAGCGCCGCCAAGATAGCCAACTTCAATTGCCATGGCGGCTTCTGATATCGTGTCCATCGGAGATGCAATAATGGGTGAGTCAAGTATTAAATCGTTGCCGAGATCAGTAATAATAGATACCTCGCTTCTGCTTTTTATGTTCGAATAAGATGGCACCAACAGTACATCATCATACGATAGTGCGTTTTTCACAGCGCCTCCTTATCGATAAATTTTTTAATTTCTTTGACTTTGTACCACGTAGCATCACTGGGATCGTCGGGCTCTGGCATCATTCTAAGTGTGGCCGGCCTATTCCCGATATGAGAGTGTATAACAAATAATGTGGGGACTCCCTTGAAGTTTAGGTCAGTCTCAATGTTTGGATCATCGTCTATATTAAATGCAAAAAAATGCACGTTTTCGTATTTTTCTACATTTGAAATATCGAGATAATAATCATGTAGTGAATGACACATGTGACAATTGTTAGAATAAAATTTAATAACACACGTTGCATCTTCTGAGACCGTACCGGTCAATATATCGTTGAGAGATTGTCTTGATATTCTATTAACTGGCATTTGCAGACTCCTTTACTTTATCGATACATTCTGGGCAAAATAACCTTACTGTATCTTGTTTAACAACTACATTCCAAGTACTAATCATTTCTTTATCCTTTTTGTCAAATTCTTTATTACACGCTAAGCAGAATTCTGGCAATTTATTAAATTGTGCAACCTTATCTGCCAGCCGTTGAGTTGCTTCTTTTCCTGTGCTCTTCTGCATAGCACGTCTTTGTTTACGATTCATCTTTTTCTCGCGTCCTAATTGGTGGTTTTGAGTATTCGACTGATCGCCTGTAGGAGTCAGATCTTTCAGCTAATTCTGATTCTGTTATAACCTTGGGCTCCTCTGTCTCTTCTTCTGCCTCAGAGTCTTTTAAGATTTCTCTTTTCTCTTTAGCTGAATCAATTATATTACTTCTGTATTGCTGCAGTGTGACCATTGCGCCCTCAAGCTGCGCTAGTTTTAATGCATATTGTGAAAGCAAATTAACATCACCAGCCTCTGCATCACGCGCATACGTTTCTTTAATTAATCCATAAACCTCAAGGGCTCTGGCTCGCAGCGTAAGAATAGCTGCATCTATGGTTTCTTCGGTCATTTGTTTCTCCTTTTAACGATTAATACCTTCGGTTCTCCACAATCCGTCGCCGCCATCAAAGACAACAACTGCTGATGGGAAGGGTGCAGCATTTTTGCTATCTCCAAATTTTAAGCGGCCTCGAACAAAATATATTTCTGAAGCCTTCATGATGTAGTCGTGCCAATATTTTGTGTCAGTCCTTGCAGGGATAAGCATTACGATTTTTGTGTCAGGCTGCTTAGATGCCTCGTAAGCCTTTTTGATCCACTTATCAATTCCGCGGCCATATGGCGGGTTAACAAAGACTCTGTGGCCGGTCCAGTCTTTACTGAGTCCATCTTCTGCTTCGGTGTAAAAGTTAGCACACTTAGTATTGTGTGGGCTAGCACAAGGGTCCAGATCAAAGGGCCCGAAGCGCCAATCTAATTTATCAAAAAATTCTTGAGGAGTCGACCAGTTTCCAGTTTTCGAACTGAACATTGTTTTTTGTGTTTCTTTATTCATAGTTTTCCTTTATTTTCTACTAAAAGCGCTACCGGGAGCGCGAACTAAATTTTTGTATATTTCAGCTTTTTTGTTGACTGCTGATGTCCAAGTTTCATATGTTTCTTTAATTAATGGCAAGTGTTTTTCCAGCAACATCTGATTCTTGTTTGAAGTAATCGTGGGTGGACTTGAAGGATTCGGAAATTTGGATTTTTTCTTCGAAGTTTTCCGCCGCTTTCCCTTCTTTTGCGCACCCTTTTCGTAGGCTGTCTCTTTTCGCTGCAAATATATATCATACAGATCGTTAATTGCCTCTAACTCTTCATTAGTGCAGCCTCTTTTTAAGTCTTCCATATGCGCTATAAGCAATTGAGCCTCGTTATTTGTGATTTCAGCCGGGGCGTTTAAACTTGATAGTCTCTCGAACCTATTTCTAACATTTATGAATTGTACTAGTCTGCGTAAAGCTAAAGCGGATTGTTTAGAAATTTCTTTTTCATTTAAGTTGAACAGAAACATTGTTTGTTCAATTTGCTCATCGAGATATTTCTGACATACAGCATCCACATATTTGTCGTGGTCCCACGATGGTTGCGATAACACTTCTTCAACCTCATCAATTAGATATGAATAACTTGCCCGATACCTAAATCTTTCAACTTCTAAACAAAATTCTCGTTGGCTCTCTGCAAACTGCTGTGGAGTCTCAACATTGGGCATCTTGGCTAGCCAATCAGGTCCGTATTTCTTTGCCGTTTTCAAAGCTTTTTTGTAAACTTTGTCTGCCTCGCATTCCAATTCGTACTGCACCATATCCTTTTTCCAAGATTTTCTTTCACTTGGTGTCATATCTTTGTACCAGCTAACAAACTCAGACTCCAAAAGTTTCAACTCAATATTTAGAACATCATGCACAGCGGTGTAAAAAGCCGTATTGGTATCCCACGGATGGGGTGGAAGTCTTTTAGGCACCGGTGCTCCCTAGGGCTCCGTCGCCTCTGTCGCTGATTGTGATTCCTGTTCGGTATAAGTCTCCTGACTTGCTTTGCATCGGCCTAAAGTGAACAACCGGAATCATTACCAATTGTGCTATCTTATCGCCTGAACGGATATACTGTGTTTGTTTACCAATATTATGGAGATTAACAAACACCTCGCCATCATAACCTGAGTCAACAACGCATGCGCCCACAATCAACGATCGCTTTGCTGCCACAGAACTACGATTTTTTACCTCAATCATATATCCGTGTGGCACACCGAACCGCAGGCCCGTAGGCACAATCCTACTTACGCCCGGATCAATCGCAATTGCTTGGTCTGGATTCTCAGGCGAATAGAAAACGTCAAGCCCAGCGTCTGATGGGTTGGCGCGTTGGGGTTCATGCGCATCGGTTCTGGTGAGGGCATACTCAAGAATCACTGTCTTCACCGTTTAGAATGTTGAAGTTTTCTACTACTTCGTCAATGTTAACTTTACCCTTAAAGAGTCTATATGCCTTTACTGCAGCACGAATTTCATCTGTATTTAACCATCCGTTTTGTCTAAATTCAGAACGCAGTTCTCTTTTTTGGTCTTTGTAAGGCTCCATTGCCTCTTCAATTGCCGCCAAGGAACGAATATATTCCTTAACATAGCGCTTTCTTTCTTCATTTGTTGTAGCCATTTGGCCTCCTTGTTACTTAAATAATATAGCAGTTGTGGGTGGTGTTGTCAACTGATTATTTAATGTTTATTTTAAATACTTGGCGAATAAAGGAGCGAACAAGTTTATCTCTTTGTTCGTCGTTTTCACACTCCGCAAATTTATAGTTGTATGTGGATTTAGCTTGCCGTAATTCGGATGACAACTTGTCTCTTTCTTTTTTAAACCATTCGCACTGCTCATCATAGTTTTCAGGAACAAGAATATCATATTTCTTTGCAAGTTGAATAAGCTTAAAGTAGTCTTTCTTTTCAAATGATGACTTTGCTTTAGAAAAATCCCAAGACAGTTTCTGTTTATAGTCATCATCTGAGATATAGTTCTCAATTCGATCAGGATGTAATTTTAATGCTAGCTTTTTAAAAAGCTTGTGAAACTCAGCATGCAACTCTTTAAACATTTCGCGCTGCTCAAAGGCTTCTTGTTCCTCATCGCTTGTTTCATGGTTTGATAAAGCTAGGTCCATGCTCCCTGAGTGTTCTAGCACTGGTAATTCTTGTGGTAAAATTTCTGGATCCTTTCCGTAGAGGTCTTTTATTCTTTCTTTGTTGTCTTGGTTTAATTTGTTGCGGTCGATTTGTTTTTTAGCGCAAAAGGCTCGATAGTATGCTTCAAACTCAAGGCCAGCATTTTTTGTGAGATCCTCTATTAGACTGAGTTCATCATAAAGAAAACCTAATTCATTGATGATTCTCTTCCATTTTGTTTTTGAATTGAATGGCATACCTTAAGTAGTTTTACTTAAAAGTGATCTTTACAGAAGTGTCTATTTTAAGTTCTGGTACACGCAAATGATTGGCTAATTTGTGCTTCTTGCACTCTTTTGCGTCTAAAAACCAGTCGGCATGACCCTTATCGTGTACTATATCAAGAAAATAATTTTCATCTTGTCCACAATTCTCAGCCATCATGTGGTATATTTTCTGATTCAGTCGATCAGTCTCCTCTGCGCTTACTTTGATTTCTTCAACCTTTCCCCAGCTCATCGAACTTACATCATGAATCATGAGTGTAGCATCAGCATCCATAAATCTCTTTCCTTGTGCTCCGAAACTAAACAGAATAGCACCACAGGACATGGCCTTACCTTGCACAATTGTAGCAACTGGTATTTTGGAATGCTGAATGTCGGAGATCATGGACATGAGGCTGTAAACTTCCCCGCCGTAACTGTCAATTATAACTGGAATAACGGGCTGGCCAGTGTTTTGCGCTTTTCGCATTAATATAGAAAAACTTTTTGCGGATGATTCATCAAACTTGTTGACCCTGAGCACGATTGGTAAATCGTCGATAAGTTTTGCCTCTTTTAAAAGTGGACTAAATTTTTTAATTACGTTCATGCTGTCTCCTGTGGGAAATTTGGTGTGGCGAACTCGCCGTGAAGCTCTAGGGCTCTTTTATCATATGCCCTTGCAGCTTCTTCGGGTGTATCATAGGTTCCAAGTTTGATGTTTCTGGAAATCTTGCTGGGATCTCCTATATAAGCTTGGAAGCGGCCATTCTTGGTTTGATATACTCCTTTGAAACCCGATTTGCTGTCTGCTCTCACTTTTTTGTTTCTACAGTTTTCGCTTCTGGTACAAAGGCGCAGATTTTCCTTTCTGTTGTCTAAGGAGTCGCCGTTAATGTGATCAACATCCATACCCTTTGGGGCATCCATAATAACACGATGAACTGATTTATCTCTTCCGCCATTCATGGCGTAATATCTTAATGCTGGATTATGATTTACTGCGTACCATTTAGATTTTTTACTGATTGCGGTCATGACTTTGTCATAATCTTCGTCGTCAACTATCGTTACTTTGTCGGATAGCTCGTTTTTGTTTTTCCATAGTTTAATTTCTTTCATGTTTATGCCAATAATTTAAAGGTTTTACCGATCGCGTATGTTGAGAAGCCCCAATTTGCATCATACTTGAGACGAGCAAGATATGGGCGATTCAAGTGAATGCGATCCTTATCCGGCTTAACACCCCAACATCTTATTCTGGTTAATTCATTGTTAGAGTCAATAACGTTAACAATCCAATAGTCTTTTCCATTCTTTGTTTTTCTAGGTACAATGGTCCTCGGTATGAACCAACACACCTGTAGCTCTTCATCAAATTCTGAAATTGGGGGGATGTATTTCTGGTGGAGCCTTTCGATTGTTTCTGTGCTTATAACCAGATTAATTGGGAACACGCCGGTGAGGTCTGTCTTAAACTGAATGACCTCTTCTTCTGTGAAGTCTCCTTCAGGAGAAAAGAGTTCCAGATTCTCTTGAAATTTTTTAAGATTTTTGGGTCTCTCAACAACACATGCAGACCAAAAATGTTTTCGACCAGAAAACCTGTCATCTACAATATTATCTAGGGCCCCACCTCTACAGAGTGCATCTAGTGCTTTCTTATTGAGCTTGCTGTATGAAACACCCTCTCGGAATAAAAGATCTTCTGCGTTCATGAATGGCCGGTTGTTTAACACTTGTTCAATAGCTGCTTTGCCTAGGCCCTTGATGGAGGTTAAAGGTTGAATAAGGGTTTTAGCATCATCGCTGATTTCCCACACCGTTCCTGATTTATTGACATCAAGTGGCGCTATATCAAAACCATATTTCTTTGCTATGTTGATGGCCTTTTCTTTGCGAGTCTCTGGTTCTTTGTCCAAGAACGCTGCCATCCACTCAGCGGGGTAGTAATGAAATAACCACGCACATTGATAAGAAATAATAGAATAACTAACTGCATGTGATTTATTGAAACCATACCCTGAGAAATACTCAAACTTGTCCCAAAGTGATTGTGCCTCTTCGCGACTTATGCCCTTGGATACACAACCAGAAATAAACTTATCGTGCAGTCGGCCCTTAACAGATCCCTTGCCGGTTCCCTTTTTGGTTAAAACCTTTCGCAGCATATTGCCCTCGTCTAGAGTGAGGCCGCCAAGCTTATGAGCCAACAAAGCAATCTGTTCTTGAAAGATTAGGAAGCCGTATGTCTCTTCTGTAATGTCGCGTGCATCATCAGTTAAATATTGAATCCGCTGCGGGTGTTCCTTGGCCTCAACATAGTCGTTATCTACGCCAGCAGACAGTGGGCCCGGGCGAAAAATAGAAGTGATAGCTGAAACATCAATTATGTTCATCGGCTTGGCTCTTTTACAAAAAGTCTGCGCGCCGTGTTCAGTAAACTGGAATATTCCCGCAAACTTGCCATCGTGAAAAATGTTTTCGTACACATCTGGAATCTCAAAATCTATCACGTCAGGGTGTAACATCTTGTTGTAGTATTCACTAATCTGCGCAAAGTTTGGATTTTCAATTCCGTGATGGCGCCGAAGGATATGCTCAATACAACCTTCCATCATCTTCAAAGTGGATAGACCAAGCAGATCAAACTTAATGAATCCCATGGGCTCAAGATGTCGGACGTTCTGACCCTCTGCCCACGGTGCCTGACGAACACCGCCGGAATTAATTAGTGGCATACTCTTGTCCAGATCCTCTGCGATAACAACTCCACCGGCGTGACGAGAACAAGAACGCACCTGTCCGACGAGACCTTCAACGTGAGTTTTGACTTGTGGATATTTATTCAAATACGACTTAAGGGCTGGAGAAAACTCCATTACCTCCTCCCACGTTGGCACATAGACACCTGCTTTGATCCCGTGTTTGCGTTTTGCTTCCGGTGTTGCCTCTCGAATCATCACCGAGGTCACCGTGTTAACCTCTGTAAATTCAATCCCATATAGTTTTGAGATATCCTTAATTAAGCTTTTGAGTTGTAGCGTATTCCAGTTTGAGATTGGTGCTACACAATCTTCCCCCCACATCTCAACAAGCTTTTCTTTAAGAGCCATTGAGTCGGACACATCATAATCGATATCTGGATAGTCTGTTGCATCCGAACGCAAAAAGCGAGAGAACAGAAGTCCATGCTTAATTGGGTCGACCTG
>CENP01178369.1_pt1 | contig 16571 bp, 12 predicted proteins | sample 361281 | NCBI WGS metagenome assembly CENP01 (sample SAMEA2591122, study PRJEB7988) | marine metagenome | biome: marine biome (ENVO:00000447); feature: deep chlorophyll maximum layer (ENVO:xxxxxxxx); material: saline water (ENVO:00002010), including plankton (ENVO:xxxxxxxx) | depth 70 m | reverse complement strand
TACCATCAATTGATCTACCAGTTGTTGTTCTAATAGAATATGATGCACTTGTACCAGGTACAGTTAATGATTGTAAATTTAAGTTAAGTACATCTGCTAATCTATTTTGTGTAGCAGTTGCTGCAGTACCACCTACATCGCCAGTAGCTGATGCTGTTGTACTTACAGTTATATCGTAACTATCTAAAGTTACGTTTGAAATACTTGTATGTGTTGTATTAATTTGTGTGTGATCCAATCCATTAATACCTGTAGTAGGGAACCCAGCAATAGTTACATTGTTACTTGTTCCGTGCATACCGTGATTTGGATGGAATACCCTAACTACACCTGAACCACTTGTTGTTCTAAATGCATTAGTTTTTAATGTTCTACTTGGTAATGTATCATTTGATAAAGTTAATACACCTGTTACATTTTCAAATTCTGCTCTCTTAATTCTAAATTTCATATCTTCATTTTGATCAGCAGTCCAAGTTGAACCATTTTGAGATTTGAAGAATACCCCTGTGTATGGTTGTTGAGATATTGTTCTATCTGAACCAATATTAGTTTCACCTAATCTAGCAACGTATGCAGTGTAATCATTTGAGTTAGCCAATACAACAAAACAATACTCTACATTTTGTTGAATGTAAATAGGACCAGAAAAATTAAATGTAGTTGCAGTTGAAGCATCATCTGATATATTTACTGAACTTGGATTTAAAGTTACTTCAGAGAATGGTAATATTTTAGAACCTGGATAGCCATTTACTACTTCTCTTATTTGTAAAGTTACAGGTACATTAGCATCTTTTGTTTTAAAGAATAAATCCATAGAAGTTAAGAACACACCACCTTCATCATCAATTAAGAATGTTTGTGCTAGTGGATCGTGCCAACCAATTGTTCTAGTTGATTCTCTTGTAGAAGCTCTAACGACTGATCTATCTTCTGTTGTACTTGTTCTTACAATTCTTGGCTCTCTTGTAGAAATAATTGTATTTTGTACAGTTTCTAATAAACCTCTTGCTGTGTAATCAGCCTCTGCAGAAGTTGTTACATCTGAACTAGTGTCATTTGTAGATGAACTTGTTAATCTGAATACACGCTCACCTGTACGCCATCTAGGATTAGAACTATTAGATGGATCAGGTATAGCAAAAGTACCTTTTACTGTACCATTTGAATTAGATATAATACTGCCTCCTAATGAGCCAGTTGTTTCATTACCATTTGATGGATTGACATCAATAGGAGTTACATAAGCTGTAACATCTATATTGTCAAAGAATGGATAAACTCTTGTATTTGGTTTCAATCTTGTTGCAGTGAAAGTAACTGTTCTACTTCTAATAAATGGAACAAATGCTACGTTAACAATTCTATCACCAATAGAGTTTCTTATTACTTGAGGAACAACTCTTTGTCTTACACCTGTTCTTGTTTGGTTAACAGTGGTTTGTGTTGTTACTTCTGTTCTTCTAAAAATTCTTCTACCTTGTCTTTGGTTACCTGAAATATCTCTGCTTGTAGTATTAGGTTGACCTGTCCAGAAATCTTGCCATTCATTCCATACAGTACCTATTTCAAAACCGTTAAGAGCAGAATTACCTAAACCAGCTGCTAGTGTATCAAATGCACCTACATTATTAATTACTAATTCTGGTGCTCTTTCTGTTTCTTTCCATTCATCACCTGGTGGGTCTAACTCTACGTTACCTGACCAAGTAAATACAGCAAATGGATTAACATTTACAGTTTTACTAGCAAATGGTTGATCTATTAAAGTTGACTCTGTAAAAGGTAAAGTAATTATATCACCTGTTTTTTGATATTTAGCTGTTGTTCTATCAGATGCGATGATTGCAGTACCATCATTATCTCTCTCTATAAGTTGTACAGAGTCTTCATTAAACATTGGTCTTAACTCACCGTCAGCCATATTCATTGATGCTTTGTAATCTTTATTTGTTACATCACCAATACTATGACCAGTAAAGTTATCTACAATAAATCCATTTTTAAATCTATCAAAACCTTCTGAATCTTGTATTTGTAAGTTTTGTGCATTTGCTTCTAATAGAGAAAGTTGAGTATAGTATTCAACATTTTCAATTCTATTTTCTAACTTACCAATATCTCTCATTGTGTATCTTCTATTATCAATCTTTTTAATTTCAATATTTTCTGGTGACAATGTATAAGCTGGAATGCTCAATGTATATAAATGCATTGCGCCATCTAAATCTTTTGGTACTTGAGGTATTAATGCAGATGCACCTTCTACTACTTTAAAATTACCTTCTTTATCTAAAAATATTTTATCTATTCTTGGTAAGTAAAATTCAAAATCTGTGATAACACTAGAATTAAAATCAATTACATTTACAGTAGATGCGCCAGTGCCATCAAATGATCTATCCTGTGTTCCTGAATTAACTGTAGATGCATTATCTACTCTAGGTCTAAAATCTAATACATCTCTTAATTCATATTTTTCACCAGTTGTATCAGATGTATAAGACGGAATATTTTCATAAGTTACAGCACCTGAATATGAATCTACATCAAAGTAATCACCTGTACCGTGACTAAAGAACTTATAAGAAATTAATATTTGACCAGTTGGTGCTAATTGACCTGATTTTAAAACTATTCTACCAACGTCATAGAAATTATCTCTTTGACCTGTATCTAAATCAAATCTACTTGTAATATCTGTATCACTTGTTGTTGCTGTTGTATTGAAGTCAGCTGCCATATGTACAGATGTTAATTCAAAAACATCAGCGTGTGGTATTCTAATTGTACCTCTTTGTATTTCGTTTTGATCTGTAACTGCAACAGGAGTTGCTGTTGTCAATGTTTTTGATTTTGAGTCTGCACTTGTTTTATCTACCGTTACAAGTATTTTTACTTTGTGACCATTGAAGTTTGCACCAAAGTCTAAAGTTAATTGTTTACCAGTTGGCGATCCACCTAAAGCAAATATAGGGTCACCTTCGTGGTTATTACCTGATAAACTTAAAACATCTCCTACAGAACCTGTACCACCAGAACCAGTTGTCATAATGGTTGCAGTATATTTAGCTTGATTTAATCCAACAAAAGTTTCGTTTGTACCTGCAGTCAATGTAGTATCACCATTAGATGATAATGTAGCAGTTTCGTGTTTTGTAAACGTATAACTTGTATCAGTTAAACCAGAATTAGAAGCTGTTTTTAAAGTTTTAATATTGTCGTAAGGTAATTTGAATATTGAAATATTTTTATTAGCGTCTTGTAATTTTGCTCTGTTTCTTGTTGCTATTGCAGATGAAACTGCAGTTCCACCAATGACAGCACTTAAAGTTAAACTTGTATTAGATATAATTGCTTCAACAATTCTAGTTGTTGTAGTACCAGCAGTATCATCAAAAGATATACTATCACCAACTCTTAACTCACTTGTAAATAAAGTACCAGAACCAACAACTGCAGCAGAACCACCAGATATAGATATGTTACCTGTTAGATTTAATCTACTAGCAAATGTAGAGTTAGTTGTTACAGTATCTGAAGTATAAGTAGGACTTCCTGCCATACCTATTTGTTTTACAGATGAAAAATCAAAAGTATTTACTGCATTTAATCCTACAGCGTTTGCTTGAATTACTGCTGTATCTGATGATGTGCTACTTGTAATTGTTTCACCAGGAACAAATACACCTTTTACGTTTGATAACATACAAACACCGTGAGCAGCTGTACCACCACTTGTATAAGCGATAACTCCGACTGCTGTTGTTCCGTCAGTATCAAATAATTCAAAAGTCGTAGCATCTGGATTTCTAACTGTAAATACCTGTGTTGATACCACAGATGAATCTGCTAGTGTCAATCCTGTTGCACCAGTTATTGTAACTTGTTGACCTTCTTTGAAATTGTGACCACCTGTAGTAATTACAGCTGGTGTAGCAATTGACACACCAGTTATATTTACTGATTCAATTGTCGAATCTAATTCTATTGTACCTGTAGCGCCTGAAGTACCACCAGTCACTTTTTCACCTAATGGTCTTAAAACACCTGATCCACTACCAGCGCCTGATGCTGTAAATATTACTCCTACAGTATTTGAAGATGCACCAATAGATGTAAAGTTTGATGTACCAGTTTGTACAATTACATATTGTTCACCTGCTGTTGATGCAGTTGAAGCTATTGTAAAATCTTGTGCTGTTGTAACATTTAAGTGTGTAAATAAATTTATATCAAATAGATAATGTTTGTAAATAGATGAACTACCAAAAATATTATTAGTAGCTGTACCACTTACATATTGAAATCCTTTTGATTTTGCTCTACCAATAGCGTTACTACTTGAAGCAGTTCCAGTATTTTGAGTACCAGGTGTATTAGTAGCTACAGAGAATAAGTTAACTTTTTTAAACGCTTCTACATCACCACTTACAAATCCAACGTCAGGTGATCCATATACGTTTGTTACATTTACAAAGTTACCTACATCAAATCTTGTATTGAATGCATTTTGTGTATCAAAGCTTCTTGCTTTGTTTACATCTAAAAATTTTGTACCGATAGTTTCTATTTCATAGCCTTTTACATAAGCTTTACCTGGTGAAAGACCTGCTGCCACTTTAGTTTCTAAACCACCGTTAGCAGATGAATAAACACCTCTATTATTACCAGATATTAAATGTTCTCTTAAATCTAAATCAAAATCTCTAACTGTGTAATCACCACTCTCGTCAAATGTTCTACGAGCAAGTGTATCTTCTAATACAGCATATTCAGTTGTTCTAACTTGGTTTTGTAAAAGACCATTACTTAATCTCATCAACTCTACAAAGTTTTGATCTTCTGTTGATGATATAGTTTTCTTAGCTAATGTTAAATCTATTTTAAATCTGTGTGCACCTGGAGCGTTTAAGTTTGATGAACCTTGAGCATTATCTACTAAAGTTGCATCATCATTAGAAGTAACAAATGATTCTGTTACTGTTAAACCAACTCTATAACTAGGTGTGTTAGTATATTTGTCTAATATTAAAGTTTGTGCAATTACACTAACTTGAAATCCGTTTATGTAGTAAACACCTGCAGCAATAAATGCAGCAGAACCAGTATGTGTAGTTGCCACTACTGCAGTTGGTGTTCCTGTTGCAGTTGATGTTATTGTTTCACCATCTGTAAATGCAACCTGTGTGTTATTAGTTGTATCGTTTGTTAAATATTTTACAAATAATGTATCAGGATCAGTACCATCTGTTGCTACTGCGTTAACTACTTTTGCTGTAATACCTGATGTTCCACCTGTTAATGTGAAACCAACATAATCTGTAACTGATGAAGCTGTTTTAGATGTTAATTTTATAGCAGAGTAATCTAAATCAAAACCAATTTCGCCAGGAATAATCATAGCACCTTTGTCAAATAGATGGTCGGATACTCTTTCTATTTGATTTTGTATAATTGATTGTGATTGTGTTAACTCTCTCGCCTGTACTGCAAACGCAGGTCTAAAAAGTATTCTATGAAACTTTTTAGATTCTGAATAATCGTCAAAGTAAGGTGAGAGGTTAAAGTTAGTTGGACTAGCCATTATCTCTCCTAAAATTCAATTACTAACTTAATGTTCTCGGTCTGGTCAGTTGCTCTTGTAATTGGTGCTCTGTTTTCAATATACAAAACGTCACCTTTATCACTATCTAATTCAGCACTTGCATAACCACTAGTAAATGTTATATCATCTGCTGATTCACTACCTGTTGAACTAGGTGTTCCAGTTGCACCAGAGCCTTGTCCTGTAATAACATTGGCTCCAGAAAATGCCACTAGATTTCCATTACTATCAGCACCTTCGTCATTAAATCTTGTTTGTATATAATGTAAAATTCTGTTTGTAGCATCCCACTCAACTACTTTACCTACTGCGCCAGTAGATGCTTGATTGATTTCTTCATCAACACTAAATGTGCCTGGTGTTGGAGATGCAGCAAATCTAACAGCTTTTGTAGCTCTTAAAGTATTTGCTGATGCTGCAGAACCACCAGAGAATGGGTCTCTCATTAATACTATTTTTCTAAAATTGTTTTCTGCTGTAAAGTCACCTGTGTTTGAACTTTCAGTTCCTTCTAAACTTGTATTAACCATTACAAAGAAACCACCTAATTCTGATACAGCATTAAAACCGTGACCACCTTTTGGCTCAATAATTACATCTAACTCTGAGCCAGACAATCCAGTTGCTCCTGCTGTTACAATGTCAGCATTTCTTATGTAACCATAAGTATAACCTGTTCCAGGAGTTGTAACTGAAACTGCTGTTACACTACCAGATGAAACTGTTACTGAAACTTTACCACCTGATCCATCACCTCTAATATCAATATTAGTATGAGTACCATCAGCACCACTTGAACCAGCTGATTTAATTCTTACAATGTTAATTGCACCATCTACCGCAGCTGAACTAACAGTAGAATTAGTTGCTACAGCCATAAAATCTGTTGAAAGGAAATCTGATTGTTGAGCAGCAGATAAAGTGTACATATATTTCCACTTGTATCCATCACCAGTTGTAATAATTGATGTTGAAGTACCTGTTGGTTCTACTGTTGAAGCAGTATTACCATCGTTATCTAAACATTTGTAAACATTTCTTGCCGCAGTCAATACATAGAAAGTTGCATCGTGCAATGTAGTTGCACCACTATTAGATGTTTGAGCTGTTGTACCACCTGTAACATACTCACCATAATCGTGTCTATAAATGTCATAAACTGTGCCAGTCGTCCAGTTTCTTCTAGGACATACAAAAGATACGTTTGAAGCACCTACTTTTTTAGCTGCAAGTAAATCATCAAAAGTAAAAAATTCTTCTGTTACACTATCTGATGGTGTGATTGGAGCAACATCTGTACCTTGATTGTCTGTTCTACCATCTGGTCTTGTAGATGTTGTAAAATCTTGTGGTCTACCAATACCTAGATAATAGACATTATGTGGGCTATTACCTGTATTGAAAGATTGTAAAAATCTCTCACTATTATGTATTCTAAATTTATTTGTTATTATCGCTGGCATTTAATTCTTCCTTTTCATATATTTATACAAGTTTTAATAGACATTCCTAAGCTTCTTGCTGACCTTGCGTTTGTTTTAATTATAGCCATCTATACTCCTATCAATGCTTGGATTTCGTCATCATCTAATCCTAAGTCTTTTAGTTTTTGTTTACCAGATGCTTTTTTATTTGCTGCTGTTGTTTCAGCATCTTTTAATTCTTGTATCTTTGCATTAACATCTGCTTCACTTGGCACAGTTGCACCATCTTTAATTACAACAATATTTTCGTAAGTCATTCTTTGGTCGTTAGGAATTTTATCTCCATTGTCATCTTCTTTTTTCCAACCATACCAATCACCACCATTAAAAGTTTGTAATGCCTCTTGTAAATAATCTCTATCCATTTTATGTGTCTCCTAGTCTAATAAATTCAAAAACTGTTTTGTTATAAGATGAATTACCTTCAATAACAGTACCAGAACTTAAACTACCTGCTCTAAATTTTACCTTAACATTACTTGTATCTGTTACATCAACAAAACTAGATACAGTTCCTGTTTGAGATTTGCTAGTAGAATTATCTCCTACAGCCGCATCTGCAACAACACTATAGCTTGAGTTATCTGTTGTAACTTTTATTTCTATAGAAACTGTATCACTAGCACTAGAGTAAGCTCTTATGGTAGTTGAAACTTTATAAATACCAGTTGAAGGAAAAGTAAAAATACCAGAACTTTCTGTCATTCCAGTTCCAATTTTTGAAAAAGCTGTACTATCGTTTCTTTCTAAATTGCTAGTAATATCGCCTTGTGATGTTAAATTAGCAGTTAATCTAAATTGGTCAGCTTCTGTAATTCCCCCACCCTCTTTTTTAGCTACTGATAATGTACCATTCATTACACCATGCGAAGCACAAATGTAATAAACCGTTGCCTGATTATATGGTACTTCAAAATATAAAATACCAGAAGTTTTATTTTGAGCACTGACACCTGTTGTTACTGTACCATCTGTAGCAATGTGTGTTAAACCTGTTGTTATTCTATCACTTGCCGTGTATGTTGAACCACTAGAAGTTTGTATTACAAAAGGATGTGATCCTGCTAAACCATTTAAATTAAATGCAATTGTTTGACCTTGTTTTGTAAATATTGTAGGATTGTCTTCAGTTCCATAATGTGAAGAAAATCTATAAGCACTTGCACTATTAGAGGTTACATCTAACATTGCAGTTGTACCACCAGGAATATTAATTGTTTTTTCTGCGCCTGTACCTGAAGCAGTTACACCCTCGCCAACAAAATCTATTGTTGTAGCAGCAGTTGACAATGCTGTACCATCTTCTTCAATTGATAAAGATGAACTACTTTGATTACCTGGTTCAAATCTACCATTTGAACTATTGAAAACTAATACTTGACCATTTGTGGGTGCAGATGATGTAATATCTACGTTTGATAATCTACCAATAGATGAGTTTTCTGTAACTATCTCGTTCCACGCACCACCTTCAGCATAAAATGCTTTAGCAGTTGCTGCTTCTGATGCAAACATACCTTGATAATCTGTTGCACTTGGTAATGCGCCAGTATTAGCAAAGTTAAATCTTATTTTGTTACCTGAACTTGTTAAATTAATTGTTCCAGTTGAACCATCTAAACTTAAATTAGTAATTGTAGTTTGTGTGCCACCTAAAGCAATAGCATCATCACCAATAGTTATTGATGAGTTGGCTAAAGAACCATTTGCTATATTTGTAAGTGTATTATCTGGACCATTTATTGTTTTATTTGTTAAAGTATCTGTAGATGATTCTGTTACAACTGTTGAGTCAACAGCGATTGAAACTCCATCACCTGAAATTGTTGTATCAATACCTGTACCACCAGTTACTTTTAAACTTTCACCTAAAGATATTGTAGTCGTAGATGAACTTTCATCAACCAATGTTATAGCTGAATTAGTTAATGATGAATTTCCTATATTAGATAGTGTGTTGCTAGAACCACTAATTGTTTTGTTTGTTAAAGTGTCTGTTGATGTTTCTGTAACAATAGAACCATCAGTGGTAAAAGTAATTTCATTACCTGATACTGAAGTTGTAATACCAGAACCACCAGTAAACAATATACCACCACCTAATGAGATTGTTTGAGCAGAACTATCATCACCTGTAATTGATATAGATGAATTAGTTAGTGAAGAATTACCAATGTTTGATAATGTGTTTGTAGAACCACTTATACTTTTATTAGTAAAAACGTCAGATGTAGAAGCTGTTACTAACGCTGAAACGCCAGATAATAAGTTTAATTCTGTAGGTGTTGATGTTAATGTAATTGATGTACCATTACCTATGGCACCATAGATTTCATTAAAGTTATCGTTAATTAGATCACCACCATCACGGAGTGTTGTTCCTGTTCCGTCATTAGGTATTGATCCAATATTAATAGTTTGTTTTGCCATCTTTTACTTCTTTTGTTTATATTTATAAGACATTAAGGAGTTGTATCATCAAAAGTTATTGCTGAACTATCATTATCAATCGTAGCGTCAAATGTTGTTAATGTATTACTAAATTGATTTTTAGGTGTTATTATAGCAAATTCACACGGCATTGTTAACTTTGTTTTAATACCTCGTCCATCAGCATTAGAACATAATAATAGTGTATTATCGTTTCCATCTAAAGCTGTTTTTGTTCCAAAAGTCACATTTTTACTTAACTCAAATATAGAATAATTAGTACCATTTATTTTAAATGCTCCTAGTGCTTCTCTATTAATTGTTCCATATCTAGGACCTGCATAAACGTGACCTACTTTTACAAGGTTACCATTAATTGTTCTTCTTTTCCTAGACACATATTCAATATTAATAGCTGGTCTTCTTAAAGTAACATCTCTTGTATTACTTGGGAAATGATCTATTGGTGGTGTATCACCTGGTGTTTCTGTAGTACCTACTTTAGGATTTGCTCTTAAAGATGTACCATCATCAATTGTTCCTAATCTTCTACCTAATAGAGTAAGAAATAGATATTTCAATGATGAGAATATTGGATCATCAACTGCTCCACTAATTTCACCTACAACAGGAGATTTGATTTGAGCATTGGCAGATAATTCTACATTTACTTGACCAGCAAAATAAAAACCAGCTGTGTGCATAGTAGTTTTAAAATCATCACGCCAATCAGAAATTGATCTAGCAACTTGAAGCACATATGAAAAGTCCTGATAGTATAAACTGTCTTGTACTCTTTTTGTAGATTCAGATAAGAAACCATCTTCATTTATAAATGTTCCATCTGTATCAGCAACAGCACCAATTACAAGTGACGCTGATGATGCACTAAATTTTGCTATGTTAGCAGTTACACCTGATAAAGAACCAGTTATAACATCATCCTCACTAAACGTACCTGTTGTATCTTTTATTACAAGTAAACCTCTTGTACTATCCCAACTAACAATCGTACCTGTGGCACCTGCAGATGTAGTTATACCTTCACCAGCTGTAAAATTACCACTAGCAGATACCATTATAAAATTTTTAAATAATGTAACTGTTGGTGGTGTTGGCGATAATTGATGTGCAAATCCTAATTCTACAATATTTAAATCTAACACACGACCTATTTCTGTACTGAATAATTTTAATACACCACTTGTGCCAGATGATGTGTTTATTGTAACTGTCGGTAATAAAGTATAACCTGAACCTTTATTGTATAAGAAAACATCAGTAATATCATTTAGATTACTATTGGTGTCAGGTTCCATAACAATTTTATTACCAGAATATATGTCACCTCTTTGTGTTTCATCTTCTAATACTATATGGTCTTCACCTGTCGTACCTGTTGTTCCAGACTCTTGGGTAAATCCACCATTAACCACTGAAATAAATCCTGCAACTCCAGCGCCATTTGTATTAGTATTATCAAATACTAAATCTTCCCCTACTGCATAACCTGTACCAGCATTATCAATAACAACTTCTGTTACTCCACCTGAACCTATATTACCTGTTTGTATTATGGCTCCACTACCACCACCTGTAACTGTTGTTGCTTCATTAACAGAATGTAATGAACCAGGTTGTGAAATAGATTTTGAAATTGGTATACCAGTTACATTTGCTTTGATAAGTATGTCATCTGTATCTGATGCAGTACCTCTAATTTCTTCGCCTATTTGAAAAGTACCATTTATACTATCATCATTTAAAATAAATTCTGATATTTCACTAGATGCTATAATAAATTTTGATACACTTTCTACAATTGCTGTAGCGTTAGATGTTTGACCAGTAATTGTTCTACCAGTTAAATTGGTTGTTTCACCAGCTGATCCAATTGCTCTTAAAACTCTATTTGTTGTAAATTTACCATCGGATACTCTTAATAAATTTTCTCTTGGATATATTGTATCTGATATTTCATTAAATAATAATCTAAAGAATATATTGTGTCCACCTTTTGTACCTTTTAGTTGATACAATGATTTAATATTTTTAATTAATTTTCTTTTATTTACATTATCAAATAAATTATCAGGAACTGTATTTAAAAATTCTTCTCTAAAGTTTGTTAAAAAATCACTGATTACATTATCAGGATCACGGAAGTTTAATAACTCTTGTATATTGGTTACAGGATTAGGTCTATACTTTGATATGACTGCAGTTGCATTTGAAGTAGAACCTACAACTAATTCACCAATAGAAAATTTATCTTGTGCTGAAATGAAAAGTCTATTACTATCTAAATCTTCTGTTAAAATAACAGCTGTTGCTTTAGATGTTTGTCCTGTTATTGTTTCACCTCTAGTAAATTTACCATAAGCAGAATCTTCTAGTAATATTTTATCATCAGCATCTAATAATGTTCTTTGTGTTCCAACTTTGGAACTATTCATTATTAAATAATTTTGTTGATTAGTTTCTGTTTCTAATTGAATACCACTTGATGAGTTAATATCAGATACAATTAACTCTGCAGACTCCATAAACAAATAATAAGTCTTTAAGAATTGTACAAACTTTGGATGATCTGCCAGAGTAAAATCAGGCAGTTGTGATTCTATGAGATTTGATATTTTATCTGTAAACTTAGCCATTTTTATTAATAGCTAGATGTTGTTGTATATCCTACTCCTGCTTCAGCTGAACCACCTAAAAATGTATCTGCCTCCACTGTGATAGACGAATTAGCAACATCCAACTCTACAATTTGATTTCTTACTGGAACAACATCATTTGAATTTGGTTGAACAGTTAATTCTATTACAGTTGAAGCTGCACCTCTTATGTTTGAAATTGAGGTTACGTTTAATGAATTAATTGTAATTTCACCAGTGCTGTAATCTATTGTTCCTTGATTGTTATTTACATATGTTCTAACACCACTTACTAATTTGTAACTTCTAATATTACCTGTACCATCATCATCTAAAAAATGTTCATTTACTGTATCACCACTAATTTTAAATCCTGTTGAACTCAATATTCCTCCTGTACTAGCGCTGTGACCAGAGTGAGGATTGTATAATGCATTTCTAAAATAAACATTATATTTTGTTGATGAACTTAATGTAGGTGTAAATGATTTTCTAATTTTTAAAGTTGTAATATTTGAAACAATACTAGTATCTGTATTATCAATTGCTGTAGATAATTTTGAAAATCTAAAAATACCATCAAACTTTTGTAAAGTAGTTGTATTGTAATTGTTAAGTGTGTCAATAACATCTGATTTTAATGTTGCTGCAGATTTAGATGTTACTCTACTATTATATTTAATGTTTGATGTTAATAGAATTGATGTTGTTTCAGGATCAACAATAACAGGTCTTACAGATGCAACATTATAAGGTTTTAAAGATGTTACAATATTTGCTTTTGTTGTTTCTGTTAACGTAGAACCTGACGCTGCTTTGATAGCAATTTTAACTACACCATAAACAGGTGTTTCGTCATCTTCTCCACCCCAAGCACTAACTGATATTGCATTAGGGTATATACTTCTTACAATTGTTTCATAATCAGAAGTTGTTACAGCTCTATTTTGAGCAGCATAACTTAAAGGTGCATTAAATCTAATTGAATCTTTTGTTTCTGCCTCTGCGCCACCTTGAGCTGCTGAATTATTTGTAATAGTTACATCAGCAAATCCACCAATGTTAGTTGCTAAAGTAAATGACGATGCACCATTTGATTCTGCTTTGTTAGTTACTATGTATTCTAATATAACTATATTTCCATCTGTTAATTTTTTACCCATAACACCATCACCAAAATAAACTTCATATTTGCCATCGTCAGTTTCTTGTAAAAAGTAAACTAAAGATGTATCTGTAACAGCATTGTAACCACCAGCAAGTGTATATACGTTTGTTGTAGAATCTGATGAACTATTTTGTACAGAAACTTTTAAAGTTGTAGTATCAGCATTTGAACTTGTTAATTTAAATTTTTGGTCAACATCATTGCTGTCAACAGTGTATCTGAAATTAATTAATGTACCTTCGTAAATGTTTATGTTATCAAATTTATAAACTCCATTTACAGGTGAAATTGTGTGGTCTTCGTTTGTAAGATATTCATAAGATACTCCATCTACTGTTGTTGTAAATACAGATCCTTTTGTCATAGTTAAAGATGTACCAGTTGCATTATTTACTGTGACATCTATATTAGCAATTGGTGATCTTACAGAAGATGGTGTGTAGTTAAGCATTTTAGCTAAAGACACAATATTTTTTCTGACATCAGCACTATCCAAATACATTTCGTTTGCTAACATATTAGCATTGAAACCTAGGTAGTGTGTGTTGTATGCCAATGTATCTAATAATACAGCAAAACCAGAACCTTCAAAATCGTAGTCCTGAAATTCTGTTTGGCCTTGTAAAAATCTTTTTAGATTTACTTTTATATCATCAAAATCAAAATCTGATACTTCTAATTTATTGCTTGGCATTTTATCTTAATCTCTCCAAAAATGTTTGTACGATAACTGGTTGTGTTGTACCTACGATATAAAACATAATTCTAACATCATAAGCGTTTCTATCATAATCTGGTCTTGCTATAATTTGACTAACTCTTACTCTTGGCTCAAAGTTTTCTAAAACTTCTTGTATCTTTCTTTGTAAGTTTAAAGCAGTTAATGGCATTAATGGCTCAAATAACATTGCTCTAACATTAGAACCTATTTCTGGATGAAATGGTCTCTCAAAGTGTGAAGTGTTAATCAAATTTCTTACACTTCTTTTTATTGCCTCAACATTAGTCAACTTGTTAACATCATTTGTAACTGTATTTCTACCAAAGTCTAAATCTAAATCACTAAAAGACCTAGAAGCTCGTTTAGAATTGTTTGTACTACTTGCATCGTAATTTGGCATAACCCTAATATTTATACGTTATCCAACAAAAACATTGGAAGAACCTGAAGTCATTGCTCCTGCGTCTGCGCTATCACCAATTCTACCCACAGATATACTATTGATCTTAACTGATGAAGAACCCACGTTTAGATTAGCCACGTGTGGCGCACAAGGAGGGTTTGGTGGAAAAGGATGACTTACTGTGGGCGCCCCTACAACAATAACATTTATACCATTCACTTTTACCGTTCCATCTGTGTTAGATGACGCTATAGTTGTCGTTCCTGTACAAGCGTGGCCTGTAGATAGACTATCACCTACTCTACTTACTGCTGGCATTATCTTCCCTGTCCGTTATAAAATTTTAGACTTCGTTTTTTGTGTTTGTTCATAGAACTCATTTTACACTTACGTTTTTTAGGCGCTTGAGAAGTCTTTTTTGGTATACTTTGATGAGCAACAAAATTTTTAGCCATTTTTGCCATTATCTTCTAGCCTCCATCGCTGCTTTTTTAGCTAATCTTCTTTGTTCTTGTAAAATTGATTGTCTAATTTTTCTTCCCATTGGTATTTTTACAGATTGGGCAATTTTTTTACCTTTTTTAGTGATATATTCAACACTAATCATTTTATCTTTATAATCACCTTGTACTGACATTACAGCTTTCTTCAAACTCATCGCTTCTTTCTCTTTTTCATCACCATTCTCATTCCAAAACTTATATATTCTCATTTTACTCATTTTTCACGCTCCATTAAATGCATCAATGTCCAAACTGTCATATTCTGGATCGCCAGGACCAAAATAATCTTTAATTTTACAACGACAATAGTTGCAACATAAAATTAAGATGTTTTTTCCGTCACCATCTTTGTGTTCTTGCGTGCAACTTTTGCCGCAGTGGCATTTGTGACCACAATTTTGACAATTTTCCATTTTTTTTCTTTTTATTTCTATTTATCTTAAAATTTACAACTCATTTGAGCTGCTGATTCATCAATTTTTTCAAAATCTGGCCGTATCTTACACTCTTTTGAACAATTAGAACAAAACAAGAACAAAAAAAGTGAAAAAGTGACGATAATTAAGGGTTTTTTGGGCATTTTATACCAATTTTTTTCTGTACTTTACTATTTATTCCCTATAATATAATCATATGAACAACAGAGGACAAACTATGAAAAAGAAAAAACAAAAAAAGACTAAAAACGAAAAGATATTTGACAAAAATTTAGAATTTATGTCAGATGAAAATAATATGATTTCAGAAGAAGATTATTATTTAAGTGAAGCACTTGCACAAGACGGTGAATCAATTGAAAACTACGGTATATAAGGAGGACTAATGATAAAAGTAGAAAAAACAGCAAATAATGTGTTATCAGGCATCTCTATTATGATGCAAGGTGCCAAAGATGACTATATCAGAATGTCAACTATTGGTGGTAGAGAGTTGACTGGTTATTCTAAAGAACAAGTTGATAATTGGGATAGTAAAACAAAAGTAACTTTTGGTAAAAAGTACATTAAGGTTGTACAAGGTAATGGTGTCTTCGCTTTTGTGATGAAAGAAGACTCTGGTAGATTTAAAAAAGGTGATGTACTAAAAGCAGCTGGTTATAACAAACCCGCTTTGAACTCAGCTAGAGGTAATGTACTTTCTGGTAATTATGCAATTGAATGGACTGGTCCATTATATTTAAGATAAGGAGGATGACTATGTGGAAAAAAATATATGAATATATGACAATCGCTATGGCAACTTTAGGAACTATCTGTATGGTAGCTGCTGCTGGTGCTATTGATGGTGGTTATAATGGTATACCAATGAACGATAATTGGTTACTATGTGGTGCGATGGCACTATTAGGTATTGCTAGTTACATACTAGCTTTATATTCTCAACAATTATATTCGGAGGCTAAATAATGTATTACGTTTCTGAATTACATATGGGTGATGTACCTGGCGATGGATATGAACTTATTGACTATACTGATATGTTTGGTCCTTTTAAATCACTTTCAAAAGCAAGAAAAGTATTTAAAGAAAAAATATGTAAAGATAAAAATTTAAATCATTGGGATTTTATGATTAGAGGACCTTATAGAACTAAT
>CENP01094725.1_pt1 | contig 16601 bp, 7 predicted proteins | sample 361281 | NCBI WGS metagenome assembly CENP01 (sample SAMEA2591122, study PRJEB7988) | marine metagenome | biome: marine biome (ENVO:00000447); feature: deep chlorophyll maximum layer (ENVO:xxxxxxxx); material: saline water (ENVO:00002010), including plankton (ENVO:xxxxxxxx) | depth 70 m | reverse complement strand
TCATTATTTAAATCTTTGTAAACAAATTGACCTTTATCATCAATTCCAGCCACGTCATACAGAAAGAAACTACCTAATGGCTGACCTAGTGAAACCTTTTTCGTGTATTGGCCATTATTTATACTACCTCCAATTTGATTCGCAAAAAATTGGTTTGTAACTTTCGAAAGCTCATTTTTGTTGTAAGATAAATTAGATTCAATACTGTAAGACAGATTATCAGAGAAATTATCAATCCAATTAATACTTAGTTCAGCCCCTATATTGGAAATTTCACCAACATGAGACAAAAAGGGATCGAACCCAAAAGTGTCAGGAAGCTCCATTGGCAAAATCGCATTTTCATTGACTTTTTTATAAAGATCTATTTCGCCATTCAATTTAAAATTCAGTAGAGCAAATTCAATACCAAAATTGTATTCACTTGTTGTTTCCCAAGTTAAATCCTCTTGTATAGTAGCAGTAATAGTACCTCCTTGTTGTATATCTTGACCAGATCCAAAAGGGTAAGGAAAACCCTGATTAAACCTTACAACATTCAAACTAGGGATTTGGGAATTACCTAATTCACCATAGCTAATTCTAAATTTAAGTTTATCAAATGGACTGTTTTCCATGAAACCCTCTTCGCTTACAAGCCATCCTGCACTTACAGCAAAGAAATTTCCATGCCTAAATTTTTTATTAAAGAAATTAGCTGAGTCTCTTCTATAAGAGGCATTAAACATATATGTATTTAAGTAGGCATAGTTTAATCTAGATATGTAGGAGTATAACTTTCTTTCCTCAGAAAATCCACCTCCCGACTCTTCTGTTCCGTCATTATTGTTCCCCAAATCAAGATTAAAATTTAAGTTTGATTCTACGGGGACATTAGTTCTTAAACCAAAAAGTGATTCATATTTATTTGCCTCTGCAACAATTCCTAGTGTTGCATCAATATTGTGTTTTTCATTGAAATTTTTATTATAGTTAATATAATTATCCAAGAACCAACGATAATCATTATTATGTGACACATTTAAAACAGTTTCAGGCATTTCTGGCGCATCAGGGTCTGTAGGTTGAAAATTATTAATTGTATTTCCTGGGTCGATAGATAAATATTTTGCCAATCGATTTTCAAAATTATAGAAGCGATTATAGTTTGTTTCAATTGAAAATCGTGAAGTCATTACTAAGAACTTAATGATTTTATAATCTAATTTAAATGAACCTTGTAGTTTTGAATAACGTTGCTTTTCATTTTGAAGATCTAATTGTGCGACTGGGTTAGCTACATTGTTAAATGCGATGGATGAACCATATCTTCCATTTTTGTCTCGTACAGGAATAATTGGGGATTGTTTATAGGCACTTGTAAAAACCCCAAAAGATTTTGGAGTTGAATTTGCCAATTGTACACTTATGTTGTGTGAATAATCAATTTTGTTTGATACTTTAAAGTTTATGTTGTTTCTAAAAGTAGCTCTTTCAAATGAGTTGCCAATTAAAATACCTTCTTCTTTGTTCAAACTAAAACTTGTAAAAGATTTAATATCACTTTGCCCACCGGAAATCGATATATTATAGTTAGTCATTAACCCTAACTGTGATACCTCCTTCAACCAATTTGTGTTATATAATTGATTGGTAGGAAAAAAATAACTTAAGCTGTTGTCGTTGTAAGGGTTAGAATCGGAAATTAAATTCCAGTAGATAGCTTCATTACTAAATGTTACAAAAGAACTAGCATCTGCCATTGGTGTTTTTTTACTGATATTTCTAAATCCTAAACTGCTATTTATATTAAATGAAAATTTTCCTTCTTGCCCTTTTTTTGTGGAGACAATTACAACACCGTTGGAGCCTCTATTTCCATATATAGCCAATGAAGCAGCATCCTTTAAAATACTAATAGATTCTATATCAGAAGTATTTATATTGTTGATATTATTTGTTAAAATTCCATCTACAACATATAAAGGGTCTCTGCTGCCTTGAATGGTACCAAGACCTCTAATTATAACTTGGGAACCGACTCCGGGGGCATCAGAGGCAATAATTTGGACTCCAGCTGCCTTACCTTGTAAAGCTTGTGTTGCATTAATAATAGGTTCAATTGATAAATCATCTCCATCAACAGAACTTACTGAGCTTGTTAGCATCTCCTTTATTTGATTTCCATACCCAACAACAACAACTTCATTTAATTCATCTATATTTTCTCTAAGAGTAATTATTCCTAACTCCTTTTTTAAAGTCAAATTAAATTCTTGTTTTTCAAATCCAACATATGTTATTACAAGGACATCGTTAACATTTGCATTAATAATAAACTTTCCATCAAAATCAGTTTGAGTACCAATAGTTGAATTTTCTAAAAACACCGATGCACCAATGATGACATCATTATTTTGATCTACTACAGAGCCTGAATAAAAATTTTGAGCATTTAAATTCAAAATGAAAAAAATAAAATAGCTTTGAAAGTATAATGAGTGCCATCTAATTTTTTTTAGGTTAATTTTCATAAAATCTAATGATATAATAAAAATTTAATACGATATGAAATATATGTAAAAAACAAACAGTAACATAATTTTTTATATTTGCTTTCGAAAACCAAGTATGAAAAAATCACTTCTATTTTTTATTACATCGATTGTTTTTGCAAACGCACAAACAACTGATTACCCTTTATTCCAAGGAACTTTTGATGGAACAGTTTATGACGAAGAAAATGGAACTTTTGAATTTCCGTCTTCTGCTGAATCTTGGGCTGGTTTTGCCAATGACAATCAAAATATATACCCATTATATTTTCCTAGTGGTGGCAAAGTGCAATTCACGGCCAACACGCCAACGAATGCGGAGATTTATTTTCGCTTTGAAGCCAACCCATGGCCAGATGTTGATCCAGCACAAAACACGAATACAGTAACCATCCTTGCCGTCAACAGTGGAACAGAAAATAATGTTTACCAAGTTGATATTCCATCAAGTGAATCAAACACCTACAACTCAGCTCTTCTTTTTTTAGTTACTCGGGATGTTGAGGTTGAAATCTCGAACATTAAAATTATTACGAATGAGGCGACTAGCGAAGATTATGTACTGGTTTGGGGGGATGAATTTGAAAACGATGAAAGCACTTACTATTCAGGGCAAATCAACCCAGTTGATGATACGAAATGGTTTCATCAAACCTACCCGGCCAACAATGGACAAGGTTGGTATAATAATGAAGAACAGCATTACACGGATCGCCTTGATAATTCATATGTTAGTGATGGGACTCTAAAAATCAAAGCCATCAAAGAAACGTATTCAAACCCTCAAACGGGATTCTCACAAAATTACACCTCTGCAAGATTGAATAGTAAATATGCTTTTAAATATGGACGTATGGAAGTACGTGCCAAATTACCCCCTGAGCAAGGCACCTGGCCTGCCTTTTGGACTCTCGGTAAAAACATCTCGGAACAAGGCGCATATTGGCAAATACAAGGATTTGGGAATACTGCTTGGCCTGCCTGTGGAGAAATTGATATTATGGAACAAGACTCCAATAAAACAATTACTTCTGGTGCTTTTCACTTTCCAGACGGCCAGGGGAATCACACTTACACATATAACCATATTTCAGTGAATGATACTGCAGGAACTTGGCATGTCTATGCAATGGAGTGGACGGCTGATACCATCAATCTTATGGTTGATAATGTAATATTTCACACGCTCGACAATAAAAATAATACGTATTTTGATAATGAGCATTTTATCTTGTTAAATACGGCTATGGGTGGTGCTCTTGGAGGGTCAATTGCTTCTGATTTCAGCTCTGCAATTATGGAAATTGATTATGTTCGTGTTTACCAACTACAGTCCTTATCGACTCCTTCAACCTTAAAAAAGGAACTGCTGTTATATCCCAATCCATGTGATGGGAACTTTCAATTTGAAAGTAGAACTCTAATCGAAGAGGTTCATATTTATAAGCTAAATGGTCAGAAATTACAATCCTTTCAACCAAACAAGAAAGTATTTACGATTCATAGCAATTTGCCTAAAGGGCTTTATCTGGTAGAGATTTCAGGTAGCAATTTTAGTGAAATCAAGCGTTTGATGATAAAGTAACATCGAATATATTTTACTACATTTGACAACCTAATCCTATACTAGTGTGTCAAATAAAATATATTAATTACCTGATAATAAATATATTAGGAGGAATTTTTATACTATACACCCAATCATTACCTCCTATACAAAGCTTCCCAATGGAGGAGTATGCCGCAGGCAACCAAAATTGGATGCTTACCCAAGGATCTAACAACCAAATTTATATTGCCAACAACGAAGGGGTTTTATCATTTGATGCTGAACGATGGAAGTTATATCCAACAAATTCAATTGTTCGCTCGGTGGCCTATTTTGATGATATTTTATACTCTGGAAGTTACATGGATTTTGGGTATTGGACCAAACAACCAAGTGGGGAACTCACTTACCAATCCCTAGTAGAAGAGTACAGCGTTGAGATTATTGAAGATGAACAATTTTGGAATATCTATAAGATTGAAGATAACCTTGTCTTTCAATCCCTAAACAGAATCCTACTGTTTAATCGGACTACCAAAGAAATCAAATCGATACAACCTGAGAAGCCCATTTTAAAATCTTTCGTTGTTGCTGAGCGATTGTATTTTCAGCTAGAAGGAGATGGGATTTATCAATACAGTTCTACTGGAATAATTTATTTGTTTGGCAAGTCAGAATTTCAGGATGTAGAGGTCATCGAACTATTTCCCCTTTCCGATGGACTACGAGTTCTCACCTCTTCTAAAGGATTTTACACCTATCGAAATAAGGCTTTGCGCCCTTGGGCAGTATTGAAACCTATACTTCAATCCGAGTTGGTGTATAGCGGTCTCCAATCAACCAATGGAAATTATATGATCGGAACGGTGACCAATGGGTTATATATTGTTTCTGAAGACGGTAGAGAAAGTAAACACTTCAATTTTGAAAAAGGGCTTTTAAACAATACCGTTCTTTCGATTTATGAGGACAAAGATTTTAATCTTTGGCTAGGCCTAGACAATGGAATTAATTGTGTACTAACAAACTCTCCCTTTGAAGTGTATAACGATTCAAAAGGCCAATTAGGAACAGTTTATGCCTCGATACGCTATCAAAATAAACTGTATATCGCTACCAATCGGGGGCTGTTTTTCCGACCACTCAATCGTGCAGAATCAGAGTTTTCTTCCGTGAGTGGATTGTCTGGCCAGAACTGGAATTTAGAAATCGTGAATGGGGTTTTATTTGTTGGTCATGATCGCGGATCATTTATCGTAAATGGAGAGTCAGCGATTCGAGTGGGGTCATATATCGGGGCTTGGACACACAGAAGTATTGACCGAAACACCATAATTGTTGGGTCATATGATGGGATCCACGTACTGAATCGAGTCAATGGTGTTTGGAAGTATGCGTTTAAAATCTCAGGTTTTGATATTTCTTCACGCCACCTTGAAACGATTAACGAACAGGAAGTTTTGATTAGCCATGAGTATAAAGGAGTATATCATTTAACGCTTTCTAAAAACCTAACAATTGCCAAAAACGTAAGGACACTTGCTATTCAAAGAGGTCGACATGCAAGCTTAGAAAAATTGAATGATGAAGTGTATTACCTTAGCCCAGACGGGATGTTTATATACGACACACAAGCCGAAGATTTTTTACCCCTCCCCATCTCATCCGAAATGTTTAAAAATGATTCATATTTGACGGGCAAGATGATTGTTGACCAACAAAATCGAATTTGGACGTTTTTCGAAAAAAACATCGTACTAATTGAAAAAAATATATTTGATTCCTCTTTTAGTGTACAAAAAATTCCATTGCACAGTGATTTTCGTAAAACAAACTTAGGGTTTGAAAATGTTGGAGATTTAAACAATGGCTCATTTGTACTCGGGACGATGAATGGTTTTTTGACCTTATCCCTCAGCCAATATGTTATCCCTAAATCCCTCTTATTTTTTTCCCGCATTACAGCGTATAATTTAAATCAAAAAGAGATTTCACTTTCTCTATTTCAAACGTCCAAGTTAGCCCCAGAAATGAATAATTTGCGATTTGAATTTAGTGTACCGTATTACAGCACACTAAATAGCATTCAGTATCAGTGGTACATGGAAGGTTATCACACGGATTGGTTGCCTTGGAGTGATCTTTCTTTTGCAGAATTTAAGAACTTAGATTTTGGCAATTATACTTTTTATGTTCGTTCAAGAAGTGGACAACAACCAATTGGGGAAGTTGTAGAGTATTCTTTTGCCATATCATATCCATGGTATATCTCCTATTGGGCAGTTGCCCTTTATGTTGTCATTCTTATGTTCGTATCACTTTTGATAAATAATTTATACACAAGATATTACAGAAGACAGCAAATAAAATATTTAGAAGAGACCAAAAAAGAGTTGGCATTGAAAGAGTTATCAAATACCAAGGCACTAATTGAAGCAAAAAACGATAAATTAAATCAGCGGATAGAGAATAAGAACCGGGAGCTTGCCATCTCTACCATGAGCATGATTAAAAAGAATACTTTACTTGGGTCAATCAAAGACCAATTGATAAAAGTCACTGATGTTTCTGAACTGAAGAGAGTTGTTCGAAACATTGATCAAAATATCAGTAACGGTGACGACTGGCACTTTTTTGAAGAGGCCTTCAATAATGCCGATCAAGATTTTCTAAAGAAAATCAAGGAAATTCACCCCAAAATCACTCCCAACGATCTACGCTTATGCGCCTATTTGCGTTTAAATTTATCGTCTAAGGAGATTGCCTCCCTTCTGAATATTTCTCCAAAAAGTGTAGAAATCAAGCGATACAGATTGCGAAAAAGAATGAATCTTGACCATGGAACAAATCTTATTGGCTATATTCTTTCTGTATAGGTAAATATCGATACTGAAATTTCCTTTACAATTCCTATACAAGTTATACTTTAACAAAAGAACTTAATGATAATTTACAGGTTAAAATACAAATTTGACAATTTAAGATTCGCAGAATTGTCAAGTATATAAAATGTAGTACGTAAAATTAACTATATATTAATGAATTCTTTTTACATTGTGCCTTCAATCATAGCAATTAATTAACATGCTCAAAATTTTTACTTACATCATATCATTGTGTTGTAGTGTTACCACATTCGCACAAGTCATCAATGTGTCTGGTTCTGTAATAGATGCCAACACTGGCCAAGTATTACCTGGTGCTACGATTCTTGTTGAAGGATCTTCCAATGGTACAACAACCGATTTTGACGGAAACTTCAATATCGTTGTTGGTTTAGGAGAAACTTTATTAATTTCCTATGTTGGTTTTAAGACTCAATCCCAAGTTGTAGATAATAATACAGATTTAAATATTTTTCTCGAACCAAGTAATAAGCTAGACGAGGTAGTAGTTGTTGGTTATGGAACACAAAAAAGGAGCAATCTTGTAGGATCAGTATCAACTATTGAAGTTGACAAAGCAGCACAAACCCCAACTACAAATGTTACTGAGTTATTGCGTGGTAGAGCTGCGGGGGTCCAAGTTAATTTAGGCGATGCTCGTCCTGGAGGTTACTCAAATATTATTATCAGGGGTAATGTTTCAGTGGATGGAGGAAATAACCCACTAATAATTGTTGATGGCCTACCTTACGATAATCTTAATGATATTTCTCCTAATGATATTTCTAGTGTCGAAATTTTAAAGGATGCTGCTTCTACTGCTATCTATGGGTCACGTGCGTCAAACGGAGTTATTTTAGTTACAACCAAAAAAGCAAATAAGGGATATACATCATTCAATTATTCAGCTTATGTAACAACCCAGATACTGACCAAAAACTTTGATATGTATGATGCGCCAGGTTTTTATAATTATAGAATGGATGCATGGCGTGCTCGTTTAGCGATTGACTCACCCCCTTTACGTTTTGTATGGCAGGATTTTGAGCTCGATCTAATTAGAAATGGAAATTTTGTTGATTGGGAAAATCTTGCACTTCAAGACGCACTTCTAACAAACCATGCATTAAGCTATTCCTCTGGAACTGAAAAAACATCGGTTTACTCAAGTTTGAATTATTTTACACAAGATGGTATTATACCTAATTCTGGATTTGATAGGTTGCAATACAAATTGAATTTAACTCAAAAAATTACTGATAAATTAAGTATGGATGCAATAATTAATATTCAACATGCTAACCAAAATCGTGAGACGGGAGGGTTATTTTTGTCAAGTTTAAGTCCAATCGCCAAGCCTTTTGATGATAATGGAAACCTAGTAAAATATTACTTTGGGGAAGAAAATTCTAATGCAGTTAATCCATTATGGGACCAGAGAGAGTCAGTTGATGAGACAGAAACAAATTTAACAGATTTAAGCTTGCGATTTGATTATAAGCTTTCTTCTAATATCACCTATTCTTTAAAAACTTTTTTTAGAAACCGAAATACTGATCAAGGTACATATCGATCTTCATTACATTCAGCGGGAGACGAGGGCAATAATGGTATAGGGGTTCTCATAGATACTCAGTATAAACAACTTCTGGTGGAACATATCTTAAATTATAATATTATAAACAACGATACACATAATTTAGATTTTACCGGAGTACATGCATACGATGAGCAAAATTTCAAGTACAATCAGTTGGATAAATCGGATTTTGTAAATGATGCCTTAACTTACAATGGTCTCGCTTCAGAACTTCTTAACAATAATAGATATGTTTGGCGTAGAAGATCTTTATCATTTATGGGACGAGTTAGATATTCTTTTTTAGACAAGTATTTGTTAGAAGCAACTACTCGAGCTGATGGTGCATCAGTTTTTGCCGAAAACAATAAATGGGGCTATTTCCCTGCAGTATCTGTAGCCTATAAAGCTGAAGAGGATATTTCATCTGATATTGTTGACCAGCTCAAGTTACGCCTGAGTTACGGGGTTACTGGAAATCAAGGTATAAATTCTCTCGAGTCTTTGGGTGTTGCAGAATACAATCCATATATTTTCGGAATATCTACTGTTAGCGGCTCGTCAGCATCTTCACGATTGAGAAATCCTGAATTAAAATGGGAATCTACAACAACATTAAATGCTGGAATAGATTTTGGATTTTTTACAAATAGAGTTAGGGGAACATTTGAGTATTATAAAACTAATACTACGGATTTATTATTGGATAGACAGCTTAATCCCTCCTCAGGTTATAGCGTGACAAGGTTTAATGTAGGAGAATTACAAAATACAGGTGTTGAATTTTCATTAAATGGGTCCTTGATTCAATCCAAAGACTTTTCATTTGATTTAGGACTTAATTGGTCAACAAACCAAAATGAAATTGTTGCATTAACTGGTGAAACACAAGTTGACCCTGATACAGGGGAAACATACTTTATTGATATTGTTGATTCATCTGGTAGACGACTTTCAATTGGTCAATCGATAAATAACTTATGGTTGCCTGAATATGCAGGAATCTATCAAGAATCTGATTTTCTTGATGGTAGTCCAGTAATTCCAGAGTTAGGGTCTAAGCCTGGCTACATTCGTGTTATTGACCAAAATGGGGATGGTGTGATAGATATTAACGACAATATTTTTATTAATACAGATCCTGACTGGTACGGCTCATTTAATACAACTTTAAGTTATAAAAACTTTGATTTATTTATGGACTGGTATAGTGTTCAAGGAGTTACACGAATTAATTCGGTATTGGCTAACGGAGAATTTTGGAAGTCTTCAATAAATGGCCCTATAGTGCCTTACTATACTGACGCTAATCCCTCGACTAATTGGCCAAAAGCCAATGCAACTGCTGTTTGGCTTGAGCATTTAAATTCATTTGCTGCGCAAGATGCTTCCTACATAAGGTTACGAACACTAACACTAGGCTACAACTTTGGTAATAAATTGAATAAATTATTGAATACTACTAAGGGGCGGCTTTATTTTACAGGAACAAATCTTTTTACAATCACAGATTTTCTTTCATATTCTCCGGAACAAGACTTACGGCAAGGAGTATTTCCAGAAACCCTTAACCTGACTGTTGGATTAAATTTAACTTTCTAAAATGAAAAAAATTAATTTACAAATGCGACTTTTATTTTTGACATTCTCATTGTTTTTTGTCAGCTCATGCTATCAGGATGACTTTCTCAAAGATGAATTATTATCTAATAATTCGGTAGATTTTTTATATTCTAGTTCAGATGGAATAGCTAACGCTGTTGTTGGATTATATTCATTGAATAGAGAACCATATCAACGCGACTGGTTAAATGGAGCTATTCCATTAATTCTTCAAGCAAAAAGTGATGTAGCTGCTGGTTTCGATGGAGAAATTTCATTATTCAGTAATTGTTTTTGGGGTTGTGGTTTGGATGGAGATTATGGGACTGAGGCTGCCTATGGATATTTCTGGGCTCATAACTACAGATTAATTGATATTACTAATTCCATTATTCAAGGTGGAGATGAACTTATAGAAAAAGGGGATAACAGTGAAAAATTAATGAAAAATGTTGCTGAAGCTAAAGTTTTTAGAGCACGTTCGTATTTCACATTATACCGACTTTTTAAAAACATATATCTCAAAACTGAACCAACAAACCCTGAAACAGCTTTTGATCGTCCTTCAACTGCCTCCTCTAAGGAAGATATTTTCAAATTAATACGAGAGGATTTACAATTTGCTAGTGAAAATTTACCATATGTGTCCTCAGATTTTGGACGCTGGAACAAAGGAGCTGTTGATCATTTAAGAGGTAAAGTAGAAATGTGGGATGAAAATTATTCACTTGCTGCAGAAATTGTTGACGAAATTATCAATGAAGGACCATATTCATTAGTTTCATCTGAAGAAGTGTTTTCAGGTGAATTAATACATGATGAAACTCTTTTTGCCATAAACTTTGAAAAGAGTGCAATAGGTGGCGGTGCATGGCACCAGATGAGTTGGCAGGCTATCGCGCATTATTCCGCTGAACCGGGTATGAAACAATCTACTGAAAATGGTGGTGATGGTTTTGGTTTTATAAGCCTTAATCCTTATGCTGCAGATTTATTAAAAGAAAACCCAAATGATAAAAGAATTGGAAACTATTACATTTTTGATTATTTGTACAATGATCCCAAGACTTTACCCCCTGGAAAAAACATTGGTGAACCATTAGACCTCTATGATAGGGATGGAGATGATTTCTTTTTATATTACAAAAGACAAAGCCCCGGAATACTTAAATTTTATGATTCTTCTGTGGAGCCAACGGACCGAATGCATTTTAAAAATGTAATGGTTTACCGTCTTGCAGAGACTTATTTGATAGGAGCAGAGGCTCATTTAGAGTCAGGAAATGCTGGCAAAGCACTAGAATACCTTAACGTTGTACGGAATCGATCTGGAATTGGTAATGCAACATCCGCCACAATTGAAAATATTTTTGAAGAAAGGGCAAGAGAGTTAGCTTTCGAAGGGCAACGCTGGTATAGCTTAAAACGTAAAGGGGTATTGTATGATTATTTAATGGATCATATGAATTCAACTTTATTAAATGAATACTATTCCATTGCTCATGTTAACCCTGTTGAAGTTTATCAGCCTCACATGGTTAACCTTCCAATTCCTCAAGGAATTTTAGATTTATTAGGTGCAGGATATCCTCAAAATGAGGGTTATAACAATTAATTTTTAACTACAATTACTTAAACAATGAAAACCAATATTTATATACTTACATTACTTTCATTATTCTTTATAGTTTCTTGTAAAGATGATGATTCAACAGGGACAATAGATATTATTGACCCGGTAGACCCAGTAGACCCAGTTTTTGTCTACGTTGACCCTAACATAAATGATGGAGTCATAGACTTTGAAGAATTTGGACCTAGTTTTGAACAAGACACCGCAGAAGATGCAGAGAGATCAAATGGTGGGAATTGGAGTCAATTTGGTGGAACGGACGAAGCTAAAATATCTATCGAGTATGCTGACAACCCTGACAAAAGTGAGCCAAACACTTCAGATAAAGTTTTGAAAGTTACTGAGCCAGAACTAACTAATGAATGGGCTGGATTTTACTTTAAACTTGAGGAGGGAATGAATTTTCCTGATGGTAAAGAAGCTATTAAAGTAGATATCTGGTCCCCTGCAGGTACTCAAGTTTCAATTAAACTTGAGGATGAGCTTGCAAATGGTTCAGATGGTAAGAAAGATACGGGAGATATTTTTGCGACTAAGCAACAAGATGGTTGGGAATCACTAGTTTTTAATATCCCTGATGGTAAACTCGAAAATGGTGTTTACAACACATTTGTCATCATTATGACGAGATTTGAAACAGCTGCTGGAGTAAGCTATTTGGATAATATTGACTTTTCAACCCCTGCTGAAGTAATCATCCCAGACGCTCCTACAACTGCACCGGCAGCTCCAACATACGATTCTGAGGGTGTAATATCAATTTTTAGCGATGCATATACAAGCCCTGAGGGAATTAATCTCAACCCTTCTTGGGATCAAGCCACAGAGGTCACTGAAGAAGTCATTGCTGATAATACAGTATTATTGTATGATAATTTGAATTATCAAGGAACAGAGATAACACCTGCTTTAGATGTAAGTTCTAAAACTAAAATTCATATTGACTTTTTTACTGGTAATGCATCTGGATTGCAATTTTTCTTGATTAGCCCTGACGGGGATGATGCAGATGATGCCGCAGAAGAAAAAGCATATGACTTAGACGTAACAACTTCGCCTGGTGAATGGAATAGCGTTGATATTGATTTATCTCATTTTTCAGATGTAGTTGATTTGTCCGAAGTATTCCAGCTAAAAGTTGTTGGAAACGGAACAGTTTATTTTGACAACATCTTCTTTTATGGGGGTGGAGCACAGTCTGGATCGAACTATTCTGCTGATTATAGTGGTACTTTTGATGGATCAGTTTATGATGCAGATAATGGAACTTTTGAATTTCCATCTTCTGCTCAATCTTGGGCTGGTTTTGCAAATCAAGCTGAGATTTACCCATTGGCTTTTCCAAATGGCGGTAAGATAACGTTCAATGCAGCTACTACTGGAGCTGAGGATATTGTTGTAAAATTTAAATTTGAAAGACTTACGTATAACGCTGAGGGCAATGGAGCGGCTGATACCGAACCAAGTTTCGAAACAGCCACAGCTACGGTATCTGGAACAGAGTCAAGTGAATATGTAGTGGATATAGCACCCCGACCTGCTACTGAAACATATAGCTCCGCTCTATTATACTTAATTACACAAGATCAAGTCCTTACGGCATCTGATTTTGTGATCACATCCTACGACTAAATTTTTCACTAAAGCTATTCCGCACTTCTGCGGAATAGCTTTAAATTAAAAACCAAAACTATCAACAATATCACTACTTATTTAATTTCGTTTTTTCTGTTCGCTTTTTCTTCATGTTCAAAAGACTCCACTTCTGAAATTAATGTTGAAATTACACTTGGTGAGAATGGAAAAGTCTCTGTAACCGCTCAAGCAGATGGAGCTAAAAGTTATCGTTTTTCATTTGGTGACGACAGTGTTTATGATAATTCCTCAGGAATTATTGAACACACCTATTCAAACAAGGGCACTTACACTTTTGCTGTTTGGGCATTTTTTAACGAAGGACAAACTGATTATTCATTTGAATCAACTGAAATTGAAATAACCAATGCAACTGGTGAAACAAACAATGGTGGATTGTTGGACTTGAGCGAGGCAGTAACCGAATATCCGGGATACGAACTTGTTTGGAACGATGAATTCAATTACGAAGGCGCTCCACATGATTTTCGTTGGCACTTGCAATACAAACCTATTCTTGGTTGGGGATGGGCCAACGATGAAAAACAGCACTACACAACCAGAAGAGATAACTCCTATGTGAGTGATGGTACTTTGAAAATTGTAGCAAAGAGGGAAAGCTACTCCTACAATGGAACTAATAAACAATTTACTTCTGCTCGATTGAATTCAAAATTCGATATGAAGTATGGAAGGATTGATGTACGTGCAAAACTTCCATCAAAAGGAGGTACTTGGCCAGCAATTTGGACTTTAGGAACGAATATCAATGAACTTGGAAACTATCACGGTAGTACAGATGGTAATGTTGGTTGGCCGAGGTGTGGAGAAATTGATATTATGGAGCAACGCGGATACAACAAACATGAAATTTTAGGAACATTCCACTGGGGTGAAACGCAAAGTCCATACAATTATGGTTCGTATGGTGAAACAAGAAGCACCTCTCAATTAGGGATTTCTAATGTTACAACAAATTTTCACTTGTATTCTTTGGTCTGGAGTTCTACTGAACTAAAAATTTATGTTGACAATAAATTCTTAGTATCTCTTTCAAATAGCGCCACTGTTCCTTTCGACAACCCACACTATTTACTTTTAAATGTTGCTATGGGTGGAACCCTTGGGGGCAATATACCAGGTTCATTTGATGAGGATGTTATGGAAATCGATTACGTTCGATTTTATCAATGATAAGCCAACTAACCAAAAACAAATAAACAATTCTAATGACAAAAAAGACTCTCTTTATTGCATTTGTTGTATCCTTAGGGGGTTTTTTATTTGGCTTTGATGCAGGAATTATCTCGGGTGTCATGTCCTATGCAGGCCCGCAGTTTGACCTCAATGACGCACAAACTGGTTGGGTTGTTAGTTCTCCGTCATTTGCAGCTATGATAGCTATGCTAATTGCAGGTCGTCTTAGCGATCGAATCGGTCGAAAAAAAATATTGCTAGCAGTAGCATTTTTATATGCACTTTCTGCGATCACCTCTGCATATGCCATTTCGTATGAAACCTTGTATATCGCTCGTATGGTTGGTGGATTAGCTTTTGGTGCAGCACTCATTTTAGCACCAACCTATATTGCCGAAATCTCAACGGCCGAAAATCGAGGAAAACTCGTTTCTATTCAGCAACTCAATATCGTATTGGGCTTTTTTGCTGCCTTTTTGAGCAATTATTATTTCAACCAATATAACGTTTCGGGAAGTGAAATTCTCTCTGATGAAACCGTTTGGCGATGGATGTTGGGGGTAGAGTTTTTCCCCGCCATCTTTTATTTTGGACTTTTATTTTTTGTACCAAAAAGTCCACGTTGGCTCTACACTAAAAATTGTGTCGACCAGGCCAAGCATGTCTTGGAGCGTATTCATGGGTCAGAGCAAGCAAAAGTTGAAATCCATTCGATAGAAAAAAATATTGAAGAGAGTGAGGTTTCAAAAGCAGTTTCTATTCGTGAACTCTTTGCGCCGGCTTTACGATTCATCATGATTGTTGGAATCACTTTGGGAATCTTACAACAAGTTACGGGGATCAACGCAATTTATTTTTACGCTACATCCATATTTAAACAAACGGGTATCGGAACAGATGCTGCTTTTTCTTCGGGGGTTCTACTGAGCTTTACCACAGTGGTGTTTACACTTCTTGCCATCTATTTGATTGACCGTATCGGAAGAAGACCGCTGCTGCTGGTTGGGATGTCTGGTATTGCGGTAAGCTTGTTGCTGTGTGCCCATAGTTTTAATCAAGCAACCTATGAACTTTCAGCTGCTGAAATCAATTCTTTTCAAAATATTGATACCTATAAGCTAGCAGAATTTCAAGATCTTACCTATAAAAGCGATGTTGCCTTTAAGAATGATATTAAAGCCGCCATCGGAAACCAAGTCTATGCGATCAACGAGGGAGCCATATTGGAAGCTGCAATTGACATGAATGCAGCCCTTGTTCTCATTGGGATTCTCGGATTTATCGCCTGCTTTGCGTTTTCGTTAGGACCTGTGATGTGGGTAATGCTCTCCGAAATTTTCCCAAATCGATATCGAGGTTTAGCAATTGGGGTGATTGGTTTTATCAATTCTTTTTCCAGTTGGTTAATTCAACAAATCTTTCCTTGGGAAATTTCAAATTTAGGCAGCGCATTGACTTTCTTTATCTATGGGCTAATCGCTACAGTAGGAGTGTTATTGTTTATCAAAATCCTTCCAGAAACGAAAGGAAAGTCTCTTGAAGAAATAGAATCAGAATTGATTAAATGACCAAAGAATAAAAGATTAATATCGTATAACATACATGTACATTGGACAAAATTTAAGACAAACAAACCTACTTGAGCCAGAAGGCGAACTGTTAAAAATAGAGGGAGAATGGTTTTTTAAAATTAGCAATGTTGACGGTATGCCACCGTTTTTTATGAGCATTGTCAGTGACGCAAATCATTGGATGTTTATCGGCAGTAATGGTGGTCTTTCTGCAGGTAGAAAAGATTGCAATCAAGCACTGTTTCCCTACTACACAGTCGACAAAATTTTAGAAACCTCAGAAACCACAGGCAGTAAAACGATCCTGCGTGTTGACCAAGATGGAAAATCTCTTTTGTGGGAGCCGTTTTCTGTTCGCACCAACTCGGTCTACAATACCGAAACAAACCTCTACAAAAGTGAATATGGAAACACGG
>CENP01003183.1_pt1 | contig 16679 bp, 17 predicted proteins | sample 361281 | NCBI WGS metagenome assembly CENP01 (sample SAMEA2591122, study PRJEB7988) | marine metagenome | biome: marine biome (ENVO:00000447); feature: deep chlorophyll maximum layer (ENVO:xxxxxxxx); material: saline water (ENVO:00002010), including plankton (ENVO:xxxxxxxx) | depth 70 m | reverse complement strand
CAGTAATGTCTTAGCCGAGTGATACTAATTACCCGTAAGCCTATCGTAGGACTTTTTCTTTAAAATTGTTTCTGAAATTCTTTATTTAAATTGTATTATCAATACGTCAAAATATTATGTAGTCGAATTAACTACGACAATTTAGGTGGTTATAGCGATGGGGCTCACCTCTTCCCATTCCGAACAGAGAAGTTAAGCCCATCAGCGCAGATGGTACTGCCACATGGTGGGAGAGTATGTCACTGCCTTCCTCAGACCCCAGCCTTTTGGTTGGGGTCTTTTTTTGTTCTTTTTTAAATGTACTTTCCTTAGTAGCGTACCAGCTACAAAACTCATTTTTTTTTATTTATAATAAAGACAATAGCGAGATAAATCAAAATAAGAGCCATCAAAAGTTTGGTTTTTATTTTAAAAAAATGCCATTCTATCTTTTTAAAAGAAATTATGTCAATTCCAAAAAAGTATGAAATCAAAAAAAAGGTTAGAATTACTAATAAGAATACATAAAAATTTTTCTTCATATAATCGAGAAGATTAATTGTCACTATTAGCGCTTGAATGCCTCTATTTATTTTACCTAATTTTAGATGAGCTTTTATTTACGCCGCAAAGGTCCTAGATTTTGATCTTTGGAGATTGCTTCAAAGTTCCCCAGAAATAAGTCTTCGCTTACTTCGATTAGCGACTCGTCACCGTTAAAGTCTAATGTCGTTTGAGCCCAACATTGTATTTAACTTAAAAAAAAAAGCTCTGGGGCACAGAGCTGTCTTACAATCAATAATAATGAAATTATGGGGGTTAGTTCACTAATCTTTCAATTTAAAAAAGGGGGCAATACACTGTGCGGAGCAAAAAAATTATGTGTGTAAGAGAAAGTATTGCACACAAATACAGTGAACCAAAAACTAAAACCTAAGGCCCCCTTTATAAAAACACTTATGGAAAGCAAGGTTTGCTTCCCTATGCGACGAAAAGTCAATTTTGGAGAAAGACTTCTATAAACATTAACAAGAGAAAAAATTAAGGTTTTTTTATTATTCTGTCGCATATCATTAACTATATCTGTCAGCTAAATTTACAATTATTATTGTTATATCAAAGCTAGAAGTAAATTACGGTGTAGATGAATTAACAGCTGGTCTCTATGAAGTAATAAACGGTAAAAAGTAATGCATTAATCTTTTAAAGCAAGTAGGCCATAAAGACTGCCAATATAATTATAGAGAGTTTTCTAATGTTAAATGAATGATTTTCAGTACTTTCAAACAGTATTGTGGTAGCAATATGTAATAGCATCCCCACGACCAAAGCAGTAATTTCATTTCGGTAAAAATCCAAAAATTTCAGACTTTCCATCATTAGTGCCCCAAGAGGTGACATGAGTGAAAACCCAATAAGAGCAAACCACTTGGTGTTGACAGAAATATTTGTTTTGTCTAAAATGAAAAATAAAATCATTCCTATTGGTATTTTGTGAACAAAAATACCGAAGTTAAGTTCCTCTTGAGTCCCTATTGGCATCCCTTCAACTAAAGCATGAAGACAAAGACTTAACCACACTCCAAGAGGAAAATTTTCATCAGTTTCCGTGTGATGGTGACCATGTTCTGCCCCTTTTGAGAAAAACTCTAAAATTATTTGAAATAAAATTCCACACATCACGAAGATGGATAAACTTTTCTTTGATCCTGAGTAAATTTCAGGAAGTAGCTCGAAGACCGTAATTGCAAGTAAAAAAGCTCCACTGAAGGATAGAATTAATTTCATCCCTAAGTTTTTTTTGAGCGGGAGGATTTTACCTAAAAATATACCAAGAATAGCTCCAAGAAAGGGAAGAAACATACCAAAAAAATTATCAATTAACATGGAATGGCTTATAAGCTGTTTGGATGGTAAAATTAAAGTATTTTTAGGGCGAATTACTTTTATGGAGGATAATTTTGAAATGCTTGCCAAAACCTTCTATGGAATGGAAAAAATATTGGCAGCGGAATTAAAACAGCTCGGAGCAACAAATATCCGTGAGGGCAACCGTTTGGTTTATTTTGTAGGTGATAAGGGCTTTATGTATAAAGCTAATCTTTGCTTGCGAACAGCGATTAAAATATTAAAGCCCTTCCATGACTTTAGGGCATCAAATGAATCTGAGCTTTACGATCAAATTCATCAGTTTGACTGGAAAGGCATTATGGGACCAGATCAAACTTTTGCAATCGATAGTGTGGTTTTTGGTAAAGTATTTACCCACTCATTATATATTTCACAAAAGTGTAAGGATGCCATTGTAGATCGATTTAGAAAAGATTTTGATAAACGACCATCCGTTGATACCCGCCATCCAGATATTCGATTACACCTTCACATTTTTGAGAATAAGTGTAGCTTATCTATTGATACCTCGGGAAGTTCACTTCATCATAGGGGTTATCGGACAGTGACTAATATTGCACCCTTAAATGAAGTTTTGGCTGCATGTATCATTAGGCTATCTGGTTGGGACGGATCGAAGGATTTTCTTGACCCCATGTGTGGCAGTGGAACGCTATTGATTGAGGCGGCAATGATAGCTGCTAAAATTCCTGCTAATCTTAATCGCAACGAATTTGCTTTTGAGAAATGGAAAGATTGGGATGAGTCTCTTTTTGAAAAGATTAGAACTTCACAACTTAATCGAGTTGTTTCACCTCAGGTTAAAATATACGGTTTTGATAAAGCGCCTTCTGCTTTAGAAAAATCAACACAGAATATCAAAAATGCAAGCCTGGAGGATTTTATTCAGGTGAATAGGGCGAATTTTTTTAACTCCCAAAAGATGGGAGATAACCCATTACATCTACTTACCAACCCTCCCTATGGGGAGCGTTTAGAGGGAGATATCAATACATTATATCAAAAATTTGGTGATACGCTAAAGCGATCTTATCCAAATACAGATGCTTGGATGATTTCTGCTAACTTCGAAGCATTGAAATTTATTGGACTTCGCCCTTCCAAAAAAATAAAGTTATTCAATGGAAAACTAGAGTCCCGTTTATGTTATTTTCCTATTTACTCGGGGACAAAAAAAATTCATAAACTAAGAGATTCCGAAAAGCCGACTGATGGAAATTAGATTTTTATCGGAATAGCATAGGTAAGCGTATAGTTAAAACCTGCCCCCCACACGTTTTCGTCTGTTTTCTTGTTAAAACCAGGTAAGTATAAATTATCGAAGTTTTCAGGAGTAGTGTCGTTGAACAAACGATTTAATCGCACGCTGAACCCCATATAAAAGTTGTTGAACATTTTAACTTTTATACCAGCGATGACCTCTACCCAACTAGCTTTGAGTTTATCCCGCTCTCTGATTTCGGGGCCATTAATAATAGGCTCCTCTGGCCAATAGTGGTGTAGCTGATATACTTCATATTGGTTGACTTCTTGTTTGTGAAAGCTATTACAAAAACGCATACCGATAAAAATCGCGTTATTCATCCCTTTCCAATTTTGAAACATATTATAATCAAAACCTAATTTGATGTATGTTCCAGTGGTTGTAAAATTTATTTGTTCTGACTGTGTGGTTTTCTTTTCATTCCCTAATTCAATAGCTCCGTATATTTCTTTAAATAAGCGAATGTCACCAACGAATTCTAATCCAAAATAATCCTTGTCTAATTGAGCCATAACAGGTTTGGATAAGTCCAGACCAAAACGAATAGTATAAGGTTTTTTCTCCCTTTTTTGATCGGCTTCAACTACTGATAATTCCTCCCCGACCTCTTGTGCTTTCATCCAAGGGGTGAAAAAAAACAGCTTAGTGATAAATAGCCATATGTGAATTTTTCTCATCCGCTAGGGTATCTTTAATTATTTCAATTCTTTTTATCCAACCATTTCCTTGGGTCAGTATATAGTGTGATGGGTCTTCAAAAATAAAATTACTCTTATATCCGCATGCCCGATTGATATAAAGATCAAACTGTCTGTAATTGATTTGAAGTGAATCGGCAATAGGGACTTCGTCCTCAGTTCCAAGAAGTAATTCGTATTGTGTGAATTTAAAATTATTTTTTAGTGGAATAGCAACAGAGTCTCCAGAAAAAACAGCGAAAGCGGTTTCCTGATCGAAACCCTTTATCGTGAGATCACTTACCGCTTTGAGCACCGAGGGGTTTTGGTAATCTTTGAACAATACGATCATTCTCGGTGTACCTGGTGTACCCTCTAGACAGATATCGTCTTTTTCACAGGAAAAAAGCCCAAAAAAACAAAGGAAGATTAAATACCGCAGATTCATTTTTTTAAATCTTTTCCAAAAGTACGACATTTTCAATATGTTGGGTTTGTGGAAACATATCAACGGCTCGGCATTTAGATAGTTTGTATTTTTCTTTCATCAAATTAAGATCTCTTGCCTGAGTAGCATTATTACAACTGACATAAACTATTTTGTCAGGAGCCAACTCGAGTAATTGTTTTACCACATCAGGGTGCATGCCATTTCTTGGGGGATCAGTAATCACAACATCAGCAACGCCATGGCGTTTTACAAATGCTTGATTAAAAACCTTTCGCATATCGCCGACTTCAAAAAAAGCGTTTTTGATCCCATTTATCTCAGCGTTTTCATTAGCAGCTGCAATTGCCTCTGGAATTGATTCAATCCCGACAACCTTATTACAATTTCCTGCTATAAACTGAGCAATCGTGCCTGTTCCGGTATATAAATCGTAGACCAATTCGTTGCCTTTGAGTCCCGCAAATGATCTGGTGATTTTATATAGCTCATAGGCTTGTTCAGTATTGGTTTGAAAAAAGGACTTGGCATTTATTCTAAACTTTAATCCCTCCATAAGCTCGGTGATGTACTCATCACCGTGATAGCGTATAATTTCTTGATCATAGAGTGTATCATTCGCTTTTGAGTTGATACAATAGAGCAAGGCGCTCAAATCAAATTCATTTTTTAGGTGCTCCAATAGTGCTTCACGGTGTGTCTTGTCCTCTTTAAAAAATTGAATTAGCACCATAAACTCGCCCTGATTGGAATTTCGAATCATTAGGGTTCTTAAAAATCCTGATTGGTCTTTGGGGTTAAAAAATGCCAAATCGTTGGCTAATGCAAACTGCTTAATGCTGTTGCGAATGGCATTAGCAGGATCTTTTTGTAAATGACATTTTTCAATATCCACTACTTTGTCCCACATACCAGCTTTGTGAAAGCCTAATCCCTTTTTTTCAAGGGTTTCCGATTTATCGTTTATCTCCTCGGCAGTTAACCATCTTTGATTGGAAAATGAGTATTCCATTTTGTTACGATAAAAATAAGACTGCTGAGCGGCTTTAATTTCATCAATTTCTTGAAGAACCATTCCAGAAAGATTCTTCAGGTTATGAAGGATTTCCTTTTGCTTAAATTTAAGTTGTGCCTCGTAACTTAGGTTTTGCCATTTACAGCCACCACAAACCCCGAAGTGCTCACAAACAGGTGCTACTCGATCTGGGGAGGGATCATCTATATTAATCAAACGCGCCTCAAAATACCCTCTTCTTTTTTTAAAAGTTTCTACTGTTACTTTGTCCCCAGGAACTACATCCTGAACAAAAATCACCTTACCTTCAACTGATTTTACCACGCCCTTTCCCTTAGCGGTAATGTCTACAACTTCTAGTCCTTTAAGGAGCTCTTTTTTGAATTTTCTTGGCATGCTGCAAAAATAGAATTGTTTTTTTACTCATTCTGGCTTATTGATGTTGAATATTTCGGGTTGTTAAGAATTATTCTATCGAGATAGTAAGAAGGGTAAACATCGTTTTTCTAATTATATTGCTATTTTTGTAGTTAAAGTCATCGCGCTTTTTTTGGTTAAATTCTTTAATAATTGAAGATGGATACAACAGAACGAACATTGCAGGAGTATTATTTAGATTTAGAATCAAAACATGGTGCCCATGATTACCATCCGCTCCCAGTAGTCTTGGCTAAGGGTAATGGTGTTTATTTGTGGGACGTTAATGGTAAAAGATACTACGACTTTTTATCAGCCTACTCTGCCGTAAATCAAGGGCATTGCCATCCTGAAATTGTGGGCGCGATGAAAGAACAAGCCGAAACTTTAACCTTGACCTCAAGAGCTTTTCACAATAATAAATTGGGGGAATATATGAAGTACATCACCGACTACTTTGGTTTTGATAAGGTACTTTGTATGAATACTGGCGCTGAGGGCGTTGAAACTGCGATCAAAATTGCTCGAAAATGGGGATATGAAAAAAAGGGGGTTGCAGAGAACCAAGCGCAAATAATTGTTTGTAATAACAACTTCCACGGAAGAACTTCAACCATTATATCTTTTTCTACAGATCCGAATTCTAAAGGTCATTTTGGACCTTATGCTTCTGGCTTTATTCACGTGCCCTATGATGATTTGGATGCGCTTGCCAAAGTGTTGGAAAACAATCCTAATATCGTTGGATTCCTCGTTGAACCCATTCAAGGTGAGGCGGGCGTTTATACGCCTGATGAAGATTTTATAAGAGGTGCCAAAGCATTGTGTAAACAAAATGATGTTTTATTGATTACCGATGAGATACAAACTGGAATTGCACGGACTGGATCGCTTCTAGCGGTATGTGGTAATTGTACTTGTCAAGGCGATTGTGAGCAACAGGAGAGCACTTATGTTCGACCAGATATGTTGATCTTAGGAAAAGCCATTAGTGGCGGAACCTATCCTGTTTCAGCTGTGTTGTGTGACAACGAAATCATGGAAGTTATCAAGCCAGGACAACACGGAAGTACTTTTGGAGGAAATCCCCTTGCAGTAACCATTGCTAAAAAGGCTTTAGAAGTTGTTAAAAACGAAAGATTGGCGCAGAATGCCAGAGAATTAGGTGAGATATTCAGAACGGAAATGAACCTTTATATTGCCCACAGCAATATTGTTAAACTGGTCAGAGGAAAAGGTTTACTCAATGCCATTGTTATTAATGATTCTCCAGACAGTGATACCGCATGGAATATTTGTTTGAAACTAAGAGATAATGGGTTATTGGCAAAACCTACTCATGGAAATATTATCCGCTTTGCGCCACCCTTAGTAATGACTGAGGAACAACTCCAAGATTGTATATCGATTATTATTAACACCCTCAAATCATTTGAAAACAACCCATAAGCTGAATAGTTTTCAAACAGGCTTCAAAAAATGAGAGTATATTTTGACAATGCCGCCACCACTCCATTAAGAAAAGAAATCATTGATGTAATGGTGCAAAGTATGGCAAGCACCTATGGTAATCCTTCCTCAAGTCATGGTTTTGGTAGGTCAGCAAAATCATCTGTTGAAACTGCTAGGAAAAGCATCGCCAAATTAATGAATTGTGAACCTCAAGAAATTATTTTCACTTCTGGTGGCACAGAGTCCGATAATTCCATTCTCAAGTGCGCAGTTCGAGACTTAGGTGTCAAAAAAATTATTTCATCACCAATTGAGCATCATGCCGTGTTGCATGCTTTAGAGGATTTGGAGAAAGAAGGTGTGGAGGTACAGTTATTGGAACTAGACTCTGATGGTTCACCAAAAGTAGATCATTTAGAAACACTTTTAAGTGGAGATGATTCTCTTAAACTTGTTAGTTTGATGCATGTAAACAATGAAATTGGAAATATTCTCGATTTGCAATTGATTGGTAATCTTTCTAAATCATATAATGCTTTATTTCATTCCGATGCTGTTCAGGGAATCGGTCATTTTACTTATGACCTCAGTACACTAGCTGTAGATTTTCTCTCAGCTGCTGGCCATAAGTTTCACGGTCCAAAGGGCGTTGGGTTTTCTTTTATTCGAAAAAAATCAGGTTTAGATCCTTTTATTGTTGGTGGCCCACAGGAGCGCGGACTTAGAGCCGGAACGGAGGCAGTTCATAATATTGTGGGTATGCAAAAGGCATTAGAAATTGCCTATGAAAACTTAAAGGAGGAGAAGGCTTATACGCTGAGTCTAAAGAAATATTTTATTCAGAAAATTAAAACGGTATTTCCAGAGGCTTATTTTAATGGCTTGTGTGAAGACCCAGTGAAGAGTACCTATACAATAGTTAACGTTACATTGCCTCTAGATGCCAATAAAGTTCAGCTCTTAGATTTCCATATGGATTTAAACGGAATAGCCTGCTCCAAAGGAAGTGCATGCCAATCAGGTGCTGTAAATGGCTCACATGTCTTAGAAAATCTCTCCCCAACTGTTGCGTTAGAAAATCGACCTTCATTAAGATTCTCTTTTTCCTCGTTTAATACCCAAAAGGAAATAGATTATGTTATTAGAACCCTGGCTGAATTTAAAGATAGTTAGTGACTGTTGTCACTCTTCGTATTTTCGGAAAAAGGTAGTTTTATAAACAGTTTTGTTTCCAACATTGTCCTCGACCTCAAGCTGCAGTTCGTGTTTGTTTTTTTCAAAGTATTTGTCTGAAAAGTCATAGGTTAACATTTTCTTTTTTGGCTCGTATTCAAATAAAACCCAATTACCATTAATCGTTCCACGGTAGGATTTTATTCCAGAAAAATCGTCGTCAATTTTTAAGTTGAGAAATTTAAATTTACTCAACCACTGCTCAGCTTTAAAATTATACGGTTTTACGGTTGGCGAAATACTATCTCTCCCTAGGGTAAAGGCTCCCAACTCCTTCACCTTCGTGTTCAATTCACTTTCTTTTAAAGTAGTTGGCAAATAGATAAGTGATTTTTTTAGCTTTTTAGCTATAAAAGTCTGCGCACGAACTAACGAATCCTTTTCATCGAAACTAAAGTTTATTTCATAGGGATTTGCAATGGGGAAAAAATTGGGACCTATTTCAATGCCGTCATCATTTTTATCGATTTTAATCTTAACAGGGTTTAAAAATGTCTTTTTTGGAAAATAAATTTCTTGATTATCAAAGTTGAACAAATAGTCTCGGTCAGGTTTGATCAATTCCCCTCCAAGCGTTTCCGCTTTTGTGTTTTTTTTCATTCCTTCAACATAGGTCTCAATGATAGACTTGTTGCCAGAGAAGTCCGCTATCTCAATTAAAATTTGATAAGATTTACCCAATTCAATATTAAATATTCCTTGATCGGTTAATGATTTCATAAACTCAAGCTTATCCGCCTCAGGATAAAAAAGCTTTACTATTCTTTGACGATTCTGAAAATAGTTTTTGTAATCTACTACGATATATAATTTCTTTGATTCACCAATTTTTACTTCATCAAACTCGTAGTGAGAAATTAGTTTACCGTTGATCATTACTTTAGCACTGTATATACCATTCCTGTTGTAGCTTATATCTTGTCGGTCAAACATTTGAATTCCTAATCCAATTTTACCAGAGGTTTCTATGGGAGAAGTTACATAGAGGCTATCATTTTCTCTTTTTAGATCAATCGGCTCAATGTGGGGCAGAATACGTCCCTCCTCAGGGTAAAAAATAAATAGTTTTTGTAGTTGAGGTCTATTTTTATCTTCAACAGGAAAATTGAAAAGTAATGGATTTAAAGGCTTTTGAGATTTGGTCTCTCTTATTTCAAAGTGCAAATGAGGCCCAGACGAACCTCCTGTATTACCAGAAAAGCCAATGACTTCCCCTGCTTCAATGGTTAAACTCCCCCGTTTGGGAAACTTTTGTATGGTGTACGTTTCATTTTCGTACTGTAACTTTTTGATGTAAGATTCAATTTTGGGAGCAAATTTTTTGAGGTGAGCATACACTGTAGTTGTTTGATTGGGGTGATCTATGTAAAGTACTTTTCCATAGCCACTTAAAGCAACTCTAATTCTACTCACATGACCCTTAGCAATACTTTTGACCTCCCAGCCCTCTTTTCCTTGTGTGCGAATATCAAGTCCGAGATGAAAGTGCGTAGCTCTAGGTTCTCCAAAGGTACCCGACAAAGAAAAAGGGATGTCTAAAGGGGCTACAACGGCTTTATCATATTGCCCATAAAGCACTAGGGTATTAAAAAAAACGAGCCAATACACTAAAAAAAAACGATTCATAATAATCAAGGGTGTGGACAAAAATACATTTTTTATGGTCATTTAGGAGGTCGTTAAAAACTGGTTTTAATTTTTCATCTAATATTGCTATATTGAAAAAAAACCGAGAATGTCCCTAAACCTAGAATCAAAATATGTTTTTGCTTTTAATCCCAAAGTGGTGAGAAAACAATTCTTTTTTCAACTGCTTTGGACATTAATAGGTCTTACCATACTTTTATTCACTCCATATTGTTTTGTAAGCTATTTTATTATCGTTTTAGCCTTTTTAGTCTTTCTGTTTTTTAGGACGGTCTACAAGGGTAGTTATATCAATGTTACAGGTCATCAATTCTATTTCGGCAAAGTTTATAAAACGAAAATTGACCTTAGAGATGCCACTCGTTTTAAAAGCCTTGGACAAGACTTTATTATTAAAACGGGCAGAAGAAACTTCAGGATCAGAACAAAATATTTAACAATCAAAGAACGAAAATCCTTGTTCAATTTTTTTTTAGATTATTCCAATGCTTACGGTGTGATTTTCCCCTAGTGTAACCAGTCCATTCCTTGTTAAAATTTTTAAAATAATGTTCAGAACCAATTAAATTAAGAAGGAATCGTTAAATTTGTATCAATAAAGATTTGTATATCTTAAATTTGAATCAAAGTGAGTTCTTTTGTTGTTTTAGAGAGAAAAATTGTTCAATTGCTAAATAAGCTCAAGGAAAACCACCTGTCAATCAATAAATTGAATATTGAAAAACAGGAATTAGAACAATCAAATCTCGATTTTAAAGTTCAAATCTCACGACTCAAGTCGGAAAATGATGCCCTTAAGATGGCCAATTCTTTGTTAGGCAGTAAAGAAAGTAAAGCGATTACCAAACGTAAAATAAATAGTTTAATTAAAGAAGTAGATTTTTGTATTGACCAACTCTCAGAAATAAAATAGTTCATGAGTGAAAAGATAAAAATCAAAATTACCGTTGCTGACAGGGTTTATCCGTTGACCATATCACCGGAACAGGAAGCATCACTAAGGGCATCCGCCAAGAAAATTGATGTGATGACCAAGCAATTAGAAAACAACTATGCTGTGCGCGATAAACAAGATGTATTGGCCATGTGTGCCCTTCAGTATGCCGCGCAATTGGAAAATCAGCTTGAAAATAATAAAGTAGGGAATGATTCCTCAGAAAAAGTCAATGAGCTGATTGATTTAATTGATCTTCATCTTTCTACCTACTAAGTTCTTTAAATAAAATACATACTGCCTGTATTAGTGTTTTTTTGATAAACTCAACGAGCTTTAATTTAAAAGAGGTGAGTTACGATTGTAAAAGCAAGCTGCCTTGAGCAGATCCTTGATCAGTTGTGTAGCCTCAAACCTGTTTTTTAGGAGTTTATACAAAAACTCATTGCTGATACAGGCTTTTTTAATGATTAAAACTGATAAAATGGATATTACAACCAACATAATAATATTTTCACTCCTAGGCAGTGCTATTGGCTTAACCATTGGTGTTTTTCTACAAAGAGGAAAAAACAATAAGCAAGTAGCTGCTGCGACTGCAGAGGCAAAGCAAATCATCAATCAAGCCAAACGAGAGGCTGATCGGGTAAAAAGTGAAAAAATGCTTCAAGCCAAAGAGCGTTTTATAGAGTTAAAATCTGAGCATGAAAAAGTGATTTTTCAGAGAGAAAAGAAAATCTCGGAAGTTGAAAATCGTATTCGAGAAAAGGAAAATAAACTAAGTGGTGATTTAAATCGCAATAAAAACCTATCGCATTCTCTAGAGCAAAAAAATGATTCGCTTCAAAAAAAACTGGACAAATTAGAAAACAAACAAAAAGAGCTTGATGCCTCGCATACAATTCAGGTTGAAAAGCTAGAAACCATCTCTGGACTTTCTGCTGAGGAGGCCAAAAACGAACTTATCGATTCCCTAAAAAAGAAAGCGCAGTCCGAAGCAATGGCATTTGCCCAACAAAGCTTAGAAGAAGCTAAATTGACGGTGGAGCAAGAAGCGAAAAAAATTATTATTAATACAATTCAACGGATTGGAACTGAGGAAGCGATAGAGAACTGTGTTTCTGTTTTCAATTTAGACTCAGATGATGTCAAAGGGAGAATAATCGGACGTGAAGGGAGAAATATCCGTGCCATAGAGGCTGCTACTGGTGTAGAGATTATCGTTGACGATACTCCCGAGGCCATTATTCTTTCCTGTTTTGATCCTGTAAGGAGGGAAATTGCAAGATTGTCGCTTCACCGATTGGTCACCGATGGAAGAATTCACCCAGCTAGAATTGAGGAAGTAGTCAACAAAACGACAAAGCAGATTCAAAATGAAATCACAGAAGTTGGAAAAAGAACAGTAATCGACCTTGGAATTCATGGATTAAACCCCGAATTGATTAAGATCATTGGTCGAATGAAATACCGCTCATCCTACGGCCAAAACCTATTGCAACACTCCCGGGAAGTTGCCAAGTTATGTGGCGTTATGGCTGCTGAGATGGGATTAAACCCTAAATTGGCTAAACGTGCTGGACTACTCCACGACATAGGGAAAGTTCCAGAAGAAGAAACAGAAACACCTCACGCTATTTTGGGAATGGAATGGGCTGAGAAACACGGGGAGAAAAAAGAAGTTTGTAATGCCATTGGTGCGCACCACGACGAAATCGAAATGACCTCCTTGTTGTCACCCATCGTTCAGGTTTGTGATGCCATTTCTGGTGCGCGGCCAGGAGCGAGAAGACAAGTGTTGGACAGCTATGTACAGCGACTAAAAGATCTCGAGAATGTAGCTTATGACTTCAATGGAGTAAATAAAGCATATGCTATACAAGCTGGTCGAGAGCTGAGGGTAATTGTGGAAAGCGAAAAAGTATCTGATGATCAATCAGCAGAACTATCGTTCCAAATTTCTCAAAAAATACAAACCGATATGACTTATCCCGGTCAAGTAAAAGTTACGGTGATAAGAGAAACCCGAGCGGTGAACGTCGCGAAGTAACTATTGAAGTAATATTGCGAGCCCCCCAAGCCCTGTCAGCAAAAGGATTAGCTGTCGGTATTTTTCATTATTGATTTTTTTAACCAAAAATACTCCTAACCCAAATCCTAATATTACTGCTGGAATCAAACTTATACTCACTTGAACAGACGTCCAGTTGATTGTTCCCCACGACCATATGTGAAAGGGTACTTTAAATAGGTTAATAATAAAAAATAACCACGCTGCTGTTCCTATAAACTCATTTTTGGGGAGTTTGATCGCTAAAAAATAAATATTAGAAAATGCCCCAGCCAGATTGCCCACCATGGTAGTAAAGCCTGCCAACATCCCCATCAATGCCGCAAAACTCCAATGGGTTGGAACTTGTTGGTTTTTTTTTCGCTCCCAATAATACATCATCACCACACTGAGTAAGATGATTACCGCCATACCTGATTTAAACAAATCTTCGGGTAAGTCTTTGCCTAAAAAAACACCAACCAAAACACCCGCTACCATCCACGGGAGTAGCTTTACCAAATAAATCCATTTAACGTGGCGTTTGTAGTAAATGACTGCTAAAATATCTCCACAAATCAATAGTGGCATCAAAATCCCTGTAGATTCTCGAGCACCATAAACCAATGCCAATCCCGTAACGATTAATACTGCTAATCCCTTGATTCCTGATTTGGCGATACCGAGTAACAAGGCGCATCCTAAGGCGATCAAAAAACTTAAACTGAAATAAGGTATTGCTGAGAGTATTAACAATGGAGATGAAATTTTGGTTGAGCCAAAGCTATTAATTAATTTTTATAATGCGACGACCTTGTAGTTGAATTGGCTTTATAGTTTTTAAGCACTTTCGGGTGTATCTGTTAAAATTACTTACCTTGAAAAGGTAGCTTTATATGTTCTATTCAAAAAAATCAAAGGAGCTAGATTTAATGTTATTTCACCACTAAAACCTGTAATATATCCGATTCAGACTAGTCAAAATCAAAAATTAAATTAAATTTGAAATTAAATTTTAACCCAAATTCATTAAAGTGAAAATAGATCAACCTACTTATGCCAGCCAAACACAAATTCGCAAAGAATAAATTACCCAATTTCATAACACCCTACTCTTCTTGTTGGGCTAGTTTGTTATTAAATCCTGTTAATGCACATTCTCGACAAGTCACTTAACTTGTTTGCTTGACCAAAAGACCACATGCTTATTTTACCAGTAAGTTAAAAGCTACCAATTAATAATACTTAACCTTTAAAAATAATCTTATGAAACACATTTTAAAAACAATTACAATCCTTTTTATTGTCTCTTTGACACTTACATCATGCTCTAAAGATGACAACAGCACCACACAAGATTCCATCATAGGTCAATGGATAGCAAAAGAACAATTAGATAATGGAGAAAAAATATTACCAACCGATTGTGATAAAAAAACTGAATTAAACTTTAAAGCCGATGGTTCCTTAGATGCTACTTTTGCCTATGATAATGACGGTGAATGTATCACAGGTTCCGTAAATGGAACCTGGGTAAGCAAAGGGGGTAATAAGTATTCTTATACTTTAAAGGATTCGGAAGATGAAGAAACCTATAATCTTACTTTGGCCAATGATGAAATTACCATTGATTTAGAAGGTGGTTTATACAGTATCTTTTCAAGAAAATAAACGACAACACTTACAGAAACCATTACGATTTACGTTAATATTTACCGATCAAAAATCTATTTTAAGTTGGAATAATGAAATTCTTAAAACAATTCTGAGCGGTTATGTTATGATTAAAAAATCCGACTAGTTATAGCAAATGAAATTTTAGGTATTCTCAACCACACTTTTGTTTGTCCTTCTTATTTACACCAGAAAAAACCTGTAAAATTCTATTTACAGGTTTTTTTAAACCATTTATGCAATCTGTTTAAAACCCATTAATTAATTTCTTTACCCCATCAAAGATGGTGATCTTTGTAAAAATTGAATTTTGAAAGACCACAAAGCCATTTATTTAATGGTACTGAGTACTTTATTGTTTGCCGTGATGAGTACTTTGGTAAAGTATCTTTCTCAGTTCGGTACTTTTCAATTGGTTTTTTTTCGATCCATAGGCACATTGATTTTTACGATGACTTATCTTGTTTACAACAAGATTCCTGTATTGGGAAGTCAGAAAAAACTTTTGTTTTTCAGGGGGCTTAGTGGTGCTGCTTCCATGGTTTTATTTTTTTCTGCGTTACATTTTATGGCGATTGGTTCTGCAGTAACCCTTCGCTATACTGCTCCTTTGTTTGTGGCTTTACTTTCCGTTTTGTTTTTGGGAGAAAAAATCAGATGGATACAATGGTTTTTCTTTCTCATCGCTTTCGGTGGGGTCGTGATGGTAAAAGGTTTTGATACCAGTATCAGTTTTTTGGGTTTTGGAATCGTAATTTTATCTGCCGTTACCTCTGCCATTACTTATATGTTGATTTCAAGAATTGGAACCCGAGACCACCACATGGTCATTATCAATTACTTTATGCTTATCGCCACTTTAGCTGGTGCCATAGGGTGTTTATTTGAATGGCAGATGCCACATGGTATAGAGTGGTTGCAATTACTCTCTCTAGGTGTTTTGGGACTTATCGCACAGGTATTGATGACCAAAGCATTTCAGATAGGCCCCGCTTATAAAATTGCTCCTTACAAATACGTGGAGGTTATTTTTTCCTTAGGCTTTGGTATAGCGGTCTTTTTTGATATTTATTCATTTTTCACCCTCATAGGAATTGTGATGATTGTCTTAGGCTTGGTTTTAAACGCCATTTACAAGACGAAAAAATTTTAGCCCAAGAATACTTTTAGAATCAAATAAAACACTGAAGGACAAAGCAGACAGCCCAGTCCGGTATAGAAAGTAGCGGTCAATGCACCATAGGGCACCAATTTTGGATCAGTGGCTGCCAACCCTGCTGCAACACCACTAGTAGTGCCAATCAACCCGCCAAATACAACCGCAGACTGCGGATTATTGAGACCAATGGCTTTGGCGACTAATGGGGTACTCACGGTTGTGATAATAGTTTTGACCACTCCGGTTGCAATACTGATTGCGATGACTTCAGAACTGGCATTTAAGGCAGCGCCTGTAATCGGTCCCACGATATAGGTACAAGCACCAGCCCCAATGGTGGTTATACTCTCCGCGTCAGTATAGCCAAATGCAAAGGCAACGATACCACCCATAACAAACGCAACTAATACGCCGATAAATAAAGCAATTACTCCCGCCAATCCAGCGGCTTTAATTTTCTCAATATCAGCTCCCATGGCAGTTGACACGACTGAGAAGTCCCGAAGCATTGATCCCCCCAAGAGTCCCAGCCCCGCAAAAATCGGAAAACTAGCGATGCCCTTTTCTTCTCCAAGACCTGCGACAACCAAACCGATGATTATGGCAATGGCAACGCTAGGAATTTTGTTACGGGTCATTGATTTACTCAACCAAGAGGAAATTAACATGATAAGCCCTACGAGTAGAAAACCGAAAACAAGTCCATTTTTACCGATTAAATTTTCAATCAATTCCATCATTCGTTTTCTTTTTTAGGCTCCTTTTTATTACCTAGTTTTGAGAGTAGGGGGACAAAAGCAAAAGCTATTAAAGTGGCTA
>CENP01449885.1_pt1 | contig 16686 bp, 14 predicted proteins | sample 361281 | NCBI WGS metagenome assembly CENP01 (sample SAMEA2591122, study PRJEB7988) | marine metagenome | biome: marine biome (ENVO:00000447); feature: deep chlorophyll maximum layer (ENVO:xxxxxxxx); material: saline water (ENVO:00002010), including plankton (ENVO:xxxxxxxx) | depth 70 m | reverse complement strand
GTCGAGATTTTGGTAATCCTGAAAAACTCCATGTTTTTCCAGCATCATCACTTTTCCAAATCCCGTGTCCTGAAGAAACGTTACCTCTTACAGTAACCTCCCCTCCACCAACATAAATAATGTTGGGATCATTGATTGATACCGAAATTGAACCAATGCTTCCCCCAAAAAAACCATCAGAGATATTTTTAAAAGTTTCACCTCCATCCTCGGTTTTCCATACACCTCCTCCTGCAGATCCAAAATAATATAGATTCGGTTTTCCTGGCACTCCTGCTACGGCGGATGAACGACCACCTCTATGTGGACCTATAGAGCGATATTTGAGTGATTCATATATACTCTCGGGTATAGTAAGAATATCTTTTTTTGATGATCTTTTGGATTGACTATTTGATACTTGATTTAAGAAAAAAAATAAAATCAAATAGACAATGAAATGGTTAGAGAATTGATTCGTTAAACTCATAATATATCTTCACTATTATTAAAATTATAAAATTATTTTGTTTCAATGTAATATAGTTAATTGAGCTACATTAATTCTTTTCGAATTGCCTTATTTAGAAAGTAGACTGTAACTATAGTTGCAAGTAAGTCTGCTAATGGAAAAGCAAGCCAAACACCCAATGTACCAAAAAATAAAGGTAGAGAAAAAAGTAGTGGTATAAAGAAAAATGCTTGGCGGCTCAATGTAAGTAAAAGAGCAGGTTTTGCTTTCCCAATAGCTTGAAAATAAGCTGACCCAATAAGTTGGATTCCCACAATTGGCAACGCCATAAAAACGTATCGCAAAGCTATTGGGGCTTGTTGGGTCACCTGTATATTTTTCGAAAAAACATGAGGTATTGATTCAGAAAAAAATATAATTGCTACTAAAACAAAAGTAGCTAGAATACTAGCATACAATATTGAAGTTTTAATCGTGGTATGAACACGTTTCCAATTTTTAGCACCATAGTTATAGCCTGCTATTGGTAAAAATCCTTGTGTAATTCCAAAAATTGGGAAGGAGGCAAACATCAACATTCTACTTATGATTGCATATACTGTAATGGCAGATTCTCCGCCTATCACAAAAAGCATGTTATTTACCAATAAAACAGTGACACTAACCATTGCCTGCCTGATTAAAGTAACCGAACCTAAGAAAGAAATTTCTCTAACTAGACTAAACTTAAATTTAAAACAATTAAGTTTTAATCTTAAAATAGACTTTTTTGAAACAAAAAAATATAAGATGTATAAAGCGCAAACACCATAAGATATTGTTGTAGCCCACGCTGCTCCCATCATACCCCAATCAAAAATCTTAATAAAAATATAATCAAGAGTTAGATTAGATATTGAAGGTAAAAGCATCGCATACATTGCATTTTTTGGTTTACCTTCAGCTCTAATTGTATTATTGGCCATCATGCAAAAAGCCAAAACAGGAACTCCATACATAACAATAACATAATAAGTTTTAGCAAGAGTAAATAATGCACCTTTTCCTCCAAAAAGAGGAATAATTTGATTTGCAAATAGTAAACCAAAAATCACAAGTAAAACTGTAAGAATTAACGTTAAAGTAATTTGGTTTCCAAAAGTTTGCTCGGCTTTTGGGATGTTTTTTTCTCCCAAACTTCTAGAAATAATTGATCCTCCTCCAACCCCAATTGACATACCTAGTGCTGCAATAAAAAAAGAAACTGGTAAAACTACATTTATAGCGGCTATTGCTTCTGAACCAATCCATTGACCAACAAAAACTGTATCAATTAGAATATTTAAAGACATAACCAAAATTCCTATTGAAGCTGGAATTGACTGCTGAATCAAAAGTTTAGATATTGGAAGAGATCCTAATGGTTCTTTATTGACTCCTCTCATTTTTTAACCTTCAAATGAGCCCACTCATCGATCCAACGGCTAAGCACATTTACCCATTCTTCTCTATCATTAATACATGGTATTACATGTAAATTTTTACCTCCTTTGTCTTCAAAATCTTCAGCTGCTTCCATTCCAATTTCTTCTAAAGTTTCTAAGCAATCTGAAACAAAGGCAGGAGTCGCAATTGCTAGTTCTTTCACTCCAGATTTTGCAAATTTTTCCACTGTCTTATCAGTGTAGGGTTTTAACCATTGCCCTAAAATCGAAACACGAGATTGAAAACTAGTAGAATAACTCCCGTTTTTTAGATTTAAAAATTCAGCAACTTTTACAGAGGTCATTTCACATTGATGCCTATAACAGTATTTATGAGCTGGTGACTCTTCAAAACAACATTTTCCATTCATTTTACAATGTGTTCCTGTGATGTCAGATTTTCTTATGTGCCTATTTGGTACACCGTGATAAGAAAATAATAAATGATCCCAATTCTTACCTTGGAGTGCTTCTTGAATTGAATTCCCTAAAACTTTTATATAGTCTGGATGATCATAAAAAGGGGGCAATGAGGTGAGCTCTAAATCAGGGAAAAATTCATTTTGTATTTGTTCTGCCAAAACTAATATTGTTTCGGTAGTTGCCATTGCAAACTGTGGATAGAGGGGGATAATTAGAATGTGTTTAACTCCTTTTTTTACTAAGATCTCCATCCCCTTTTTGATTGTAGGATTCCCATATCGCATCGCAAGAGTTACAGGTACTGATACTTTACTTTGAACTTTATCGGTTAATCTTTCAGAAAGGACAATCAAAGGAGAGCCTTCTTTCCACCAAATTTTCTTGTATGCTTCAGCTGATTTTTTTGGACGGGTTTTTAATATTATTCCTTTTACTAAAAAGCTTCTAAACCATTTGGGTAAATCTATTACCCTTTCATCCATCAAAAACTCATCTAAATAGTCCCTTACATCATCTGTCTCTGTGCTATCCGGCGAACCCAGATTGACAAGTAAAACTCCTTTCATTTTCAATTTTTTACGAAGATACTGAACCCAAATATTTCTTTGGTGTTGTTCCGTACTTCTTTTTAAATGCATTGATAAAGTGACTTGAAGTGCTATATCCAAGTTTTAAGCCCACCTCATTAACATTATATTTTTGTGATTCAAGCATTTTTCTTGCCTCATCCATTTTATGATCTAACAAATATGCAAAGACAGTATCACCATAAATTTGTTTAAATCCATCTTTTAATTTTTTAAGTGAAAGTCCAATTTCAGATGCTAATTCGTCAAGTGATGGTGGATCAGTCATTCGTTTTAAAATGATATCTTTTGCTGCTCTAATTTTCTGAACGTTCTCCTCGTCAATTAAAAAAGGACATTTTTCAGTTGAAGGGTCTTCATTTTTATTAAAATAAAGACTTAATAGTTCATATACTTTCCCCTTTATATAGAGTGATCTGATACTATCATGAATTTTTAATTGTAATATTTGACTTAAAACAACAGCTATGGACGAAGTAAATAGTTGATTATCATAATATTTTTTTGTTCTATTTTCAAAACTCAAAAAGGATATATGGTCTGCGTCAGAGGAAAATAAAGAATGGAATTTCGAAATTGAAATCAAAATACTCACCATCCATGTGTCTGGCGACAATTCTACATCAATAGGTAATGGTTTTTGTGGATTATATAGTAGCATTGAGTGTTCTTCTCGTACTTGAAATGAATAGTTTCCATCATTAAAACTAAAGTTAGTTTGACCCTTCAAGCAAAAATGAAATTGAATAACATCTTGATTTACAGGATGTTTCTTTCTAAAAATTCTTTCAGTATCATTTTTGAATCGCAAAACATAAAAACCGGATTCAATCTCAGTATTATAGGAAGAACTTATACCGTTATTTTTCATATCTATAAATCAATTAGGCTTATATCAATTAATCAAATAATTTCATGCAAAACTATTGCATTAATTTGATTTTTATGTTTTTTTACTTTAAAACTTTATCAGATATTTAAAAACTTTTTAGCGTTATTTTTTTTAATTAATGTGTCTTAAGTTTGTAATGGATTTTGATAGAATTGAATTAATGGATACACATCACTTTTTTGTGGTAGGGGTAAGTTACAAAACTGCAAATATTGATCTTAGAGGTAAATTTAGTCTTAATGATACTCAACATCATGCATTATTCTTAGAAGCCCAAAAACTAAAAATTAAGGACCTAATTGTTGTCAACACATGTAATCGTACTGAACTATATGCTTGGGTTCCAAATTCTGAAATTCTAGTAAACCTACTTTGTGATCATAGTGATGGAGATAAAATGTTTTTTGGACAAGTTGGTTACATACTTAAAGGCGAAGAGGGTATAAATCATGTCTTTCGAGTAGGTACTGGATTAGAAAGCCAGATACTTGGTGATTTTGAGATTATTGGTCAAATTAAGCAAAGTTTTTTTCGCTCTAAAAAAATGGGGTTAGCTGAAGGATATTTGGAGCATTTCATAAATGCTGTAATTAATGCTAGCAAGCGAATAAAAACAGAGACAAAAATTTCAAGTGGTGCAACCTCTGTGGCATTTGCTTCAGTCCAATATATTCTTAAAAATACTCAGAACATATCAAAAAAAAATATTCTTCTTTTTGGTACAGGCAAAATAGGTGCTAACACATGTAAAAATCTTATAAAACACATTCAAAGTGACCAAATTACTTTAATCAATAGAACTCAATCTCGGGCAGATAAAATTGCTAATAAATTTCCTGTTATTGTAAAACCCTTTTCGGAGCTAACCTCTTGTATTCATAAAGCAGATATCCTTATAGTTGCGACAGGTGCACAGAACCCAACAATTTCTAAAGAATTAATTCACAATAGTAAACCTCTACTTATACTTGATCTTTCAATCCCGAGAAATGTAGATAGCAGAATTAATGAAATTGAAAATGTTAAAGTAATTCACTTAGACGAACTTTCCCAAATTACGGATGCTACTTTTGAAATAAGAAAAAAATATATTCCTAAAGCTGAGTTAATTTTAAACGAGATAAAAAATGAATTTCTAAATTGGATTAAGCACAGAAAATACATCCCTGCGCTTAAAGCATTTAAAGAGAAAATAATTACTTCAGAAAAAAAAGACAGTGAACTAAACGTTTACCTGAATAACTGTTTTGGTTTTCAAAGAAAGCAGAGAATTGCACAAAAAATTACAGGACAAATTGCCGCTTACATTAGGGAAAATCCAAACCAAGCTGAGGAGACTATAGATTTAATTACTGACGTTTTTGAGCTCAATTCAGAAAAAATCGATTAATGATCCTAATTGGAACTCGCAAAAGTGCATTAGCTCAATGGCAAGCAAACCAAGTTAGAGATCTATTAGATAAAATTGGTTACGCTTCTAGGTTAATTGTTATTGAGAGTTTTGGGGATAAGAATCTGGTGGAGCCTATTTATTCCATGGGTATTAGAGGTGTTTTTACAAAATCTTTAGACACTGCTCTTCTAAACAAAAAAATTGATATTGCTATACACAGCTTAAAAGACGTCCCTACAATACTACCAAAAGAAATTGAAATTTCCGCTTATCTAAAAAGAGATAATCCTTATGATATAGTTGTGCATAATCCAAATTTTATTGATTGGAATGTTTCTGATATTATAGGAACTGGAAGCTTAAGGCGTAGAGCTCAATGGATGAGAAAGTTTCCAAAACACAAAACAGAGAATTTGAGAGGAAATATCCAGACAAGGTTAAAGAAACTAAAGAAATCTAAATGGGGGGGTGCCATTTTTGCAAAAGTTGGACTAGAACGTTTAAATCTGCTAAGTGAAAATAGTTACTCCGTTTTAGAATGGATGATACCGGCCCCAGGGCAAGGGATCATTGGGATAGCTAGTATGAAAAAAAATAAAAAAATTGCTAGTATCATTAAAGAGCTAAATTGTGAAGAGACAATGCTGTGTGCTGAGATTGAAAGAAGTTTTCTTAGAACCATTCAGGCAGGTTGTTCAGCTCCAGTCGGGGCTTATGCATATATTAAAAACAAAAAAATAAATTTTAAAACTGGCATTTTCTCAACAGAGGGTAAAGAGGCTTTCTTTCATGAAGTTGAAATTCCTCTAGATAAAGCTAAGGGCCTTGGAGAAAAATTGGCCTTTAAGGTCTTGAAAAAAGGAGGCTCAAAATTGATGGAAAAAATTAAAAGTCAAATGAGATGAGACTACTCTCTACAAAGCCACTAAGTACAAGTATTAAGGATCATTTAGCAAAGATTGGAACTTCAGTCGTTGAATATCCACTTATTGAGATACAACCGTTGTATCTAACTAATCAAAAAATTCAGTCGATGCTTATTTTTACTAGTCAAAACGCTGTTAGACTAGCCAATAAAAACAATGCTTTAAAAAATAAGATTATTGGTAAAAAATCATTTTGTGTAGGTGAAAAAACAAGAGAACTTTTAGAAAAGTTTGATTACAATGTTATTGAAATGAAAGAAAATGCTAAAGAGTTGGCCCATTTTTTAGTTGAAAAATATAATAAAAATTCATTCTCTTTTTTTTGTGGTAGAAAAAGGAGATCTGAAATTGAGTCATTATTTAAGAAAAATAATATGACTATTCAAATTCATGAGCTTTACGATACATTATTTATAAATAAAAAATTTAAGGGATCTTATGATGGAATAATTTTTTTCAGCCCTTCAGCAGTTTTAAGTTTTTTTGAAAACAACAAATGGCCAAAAGATTCTCATGGTTTTTGTATTGGGAAAAGCACAGCAGAAACTTTAAAAAAATATACTATTAATTATAGTGAAGCAAAACATCCAAACGAAGAACAATTGTTACTTACAATAATTAATTATTTCTCTAAGCACTATGTTAAAAAATAATCTTTTCCTAAAAGCACTTAATGGTGAAACAGTTACTCGACCTCCTGTTTGGATGATGCGTCAAGCCGGACGTTATCTTCCAGATTTCATGGCTCTTAAGAAAAAGTATGACTTTTTTACCCGCTGCCAGACAGCTGAATTAGCAGCTAAAATTACCCTTATGCCAATCGATCAAATTGGTCCAGACGCTGCTATACTATTTAGTGACATTCTAGTAGTGCTTAAGGCAATGCAATTGGAAGTTGAAATGAAAGATAATATAGGTCCGTGGATCCCTAATCCAATAAGATCAAAAATAGATTTGGATAAATTAATAATCCCTAATATCGAGGAGCATCTTGGTTATGTAATGGATGCAATCAAACTAACCCAAAAAGAATTAAACGAAAGAGTCCCGTTGATTGGATTTGCAGGTTCGCCATGGACATTATTATGTTATGCCGTTCAAGGCCAAGGTTCAAAAACCTTTGATAAAGCAAAAGCATTTTGCTTTAGTAAGCCTAAACTTGCACATGATTTACTCCAGAAAATAACAACTACTACCATTTTATATCTAAATCAAAAAATAAATTCTGGGGTAAACGCAATTCAGATTTTCGATTCGTGGGGAGGTATTCTCTCTCCTGAAGATTATAATATTTTTTCATGGCCTTACATTCAACAAATAATTGATGAGATTAAGAATAAAATTCCAGTCATAATTTTTGGTAAAGGATGTTGGTTTGCATTACACGATATGGGAAAATCAGGTGCTTCTGCAGTTGGAGTTGACTGGACTTGTTCGGCAAGGAATGCTCGATATCTTTCGGGTGGACAAGTCACATTACAAGGAAATTTTGATCCCTCTCGACTACTTTCTCCTATTCCAGAAATTACAGAGGCTGTTTATAAAATGATAAATGAATTTGGTAAAGACCGCTACATAGTTAATCTTGGGCATGGAATACTTCCAAATATACCAGTAGATCATGCTAAAGCTTTTGTTGATGCTGTAAAATCTTATTATTAAAATACGATGAAAGATCAATTTTACAATTTTATTAGGGGCTTACAAGATAAAATCACAAAAGAGTTTGAGTCTATTGATGGTAAAGCAAAGTTCAATGAAGATCTATGGGAAAGATCCGAAGGTGGAGGTGGTAGGAGTAGAATAATCGAAAATGGAAATGTAATTGAAAAGGGAGGAGTTAACATTTCAGCAGTTGATGGTCCTCTCCCTGAGAGTATGCAAAAGTATTTTAATGTTAATAAAGTTGATTTTTTTGCTTGTGGATTAAGTTTAGTGATACATCCTTTTAACCCGATGATACCTACTGTTCACGGTAATTGGAGGTATTTTGAAATGTATGATAAAAAAGGAAATATAATCGATCAGTGGTTTGGTGGAGGACAAGACTTAACACCCTATTACATTTTTGAAGAAGATGTGAAACATTTTCACCAAAGCTGCAAAAATGTTTGTGATGATTTTCATCCTGACTATTATTCAGAATTTAAAACGATATGTGATAATTATTTTTTTAATCATCATCGTAATGAAGCTCGTGGTGTTGGAGGTCTTTTTTTTGACTATCTAAAAAAAGATGAAGACTTTAGTTTAGAAGATCGTTTTGATTTTGTAACAGCAGTTGGAAAATCTTTTTTAGATGCTTACATGCCAATTTTAAAAAAAAGAATGAAACATCGTTTTACCCAAGCTCAAAAAAATTGGCAGGAGATAAGAAGAGGTCGCTATGTTGAATTCAATCTTATACATGATAAAGGAACGCTTTTTGGTTTAAAAACAAATGGTCGTATTGAAAGTATTTTAATGAGTCTACCTCCAAAAGTACAATGGCAATACAACCATAAACCTAAAGAAGGAAGTGAAGAAAAAAAACTATTAGATGTACTTAAAAAACCAAAAAATTGGGTTTGAAAAATTATAAAAAATCAATAAATACATTTTTTGTATTTTAATTTATTATCTAAGTTTTCAATGAGCACACTTACAATTTTATTTGTTCTACCATTACTAATAATATTTTCCTATTTATTTGATGCATTTGCTAAGAAAACTAAATTTCCGTCTGTCATCTTACTTATGGCAACAGGTATTATTATTCGAATTCTTGTTTCATTCACAGATTATGAAAATTTTTCTTTTTTAGAAAATCTAATTCCAGTCTTGGGTACTTTAGGGTTAATATTAATTGTCCTTGAAGGAGCCATTGAATTAGAAATAACTGTTGAGAAATTACCGCTAATTCTTAAGGGGTTTTTTGCAGCCTTTATTATTCTGATAGCAAATATATTTGCCTTGAATCTAATATTCGAATTAGTGCTTCAATTGGAACCAGCAAGTGCTATCTTATTTTCTATACCCTTTGCGATTATAAGCAGCGCGGTTGCTATTCCTTCAGCATCTAGTTTCTTGCAAGTAGAGCGTGAGTTTGTAGTTTATGAATCTACTTTTTCAGATATTTTAGGAATTATGATTTTTAATTATGCTCTTCGCCAACTCGAATCAAATCAAGCACTTATAGGGGCTGAACCTTTGATCGCACTTAGTCTTCAGATTGTTGGTGTTATATTTATTTCTATTGTTATAACATACATATTATTTCAATTAATGCGCCAAATAAATAGTAAAGTAAAATTCTTTTTAATTCTAGCACTCCTCATTTTAGTTTATGCTTTTGGTAAATTATTTCATCTTCCGGCACTTGTAACTATATTTATTTTTGGTATATTTTTAAGTAATGTTAAGAGTTTACTACCTAAATTCTTAAAAAGAAATCTTGATCTAGAAGCCTCCGAAAGAGATCTAAATGAATTTCATACCCTTACGGCTGAATCAACTTTTATAGTCCGCACATTTTTCTTTTTGTTTTTTGGATTTTCTATCAAAATAATTGACTTTTTAAGTGTTACCCCACTATTCTATGGTCTTTTAATAATTATGGTAATGATTTTTATTCGCTATTTATATTTTGCCATAACAAGTTTAAAACTAAAACCGAGTCCACTTGCCTATATGTCACCAAGAGGTCTAATTAGTATTCTACTATTTATTCAGTTAAAGGATATAAATTACATCAATCTAGATCAAAGTATTATTGATGAGCGTGTATTGCTTGTCGTTATTCTAACTTCAATGATAGTAATGCTTTTAGGAACAATTAAAAAAACTCAACCTATCGAAGAACCTATATTCAGTGAAGACGAATCTGTTTCAATAGAAATGGATCTGGACCCAAACTATTCAAAACAAGACGATAATGAAAACCAATAAAAAATATGTATCCAATTCAAAGAAATAGAAGATTAAGAAGTAGTCCTAGTCTTAGAGCACTAGTGCAAGAACACAAATTAAGTGCTGATGATTTTATTGTTCCATTATTTATTATCGAAGGAAAACAAAAAAGGGAAAAAATACCTTCAATGCCTGGTTACTTTAGAATAACACTCGATTTAATTCCAGAACATGTTAAAAATCTATGGAATCTGGGATTAAAATCAGTTTTGATTTTTGTTAAAATTTCTGAGAAATTTAAAGACAACAAAGGTTTAGAAGCATTAAATTCTGAAGGTTTGATGCACATCGCTATAAAAAAGGTGAAAGATGCTGTCCCAGATATGGTCGTAATGACTGATGTTGCACTCGATCCATATTCCTCATATGGTCATGATGGAATTGTCGAAAAGGGAAAAATTATTAATGATAAAACTATTGCTGTTTTATCAAAAATGGCATTAACACATGCAGAAGCAGGTGCCGATGTTGTTGCCCCAAGCGATATGATGGATGGGAGAATTTTAAAAATAAGGCAACTCTTGGAATCAGAAAACTATCAGGATACAGTAATTATGAGCTATAGTGCTAAATATTCTTCCAGTTTTTACGGTCCATTTAGGGATGCCTTAGATTCTGCACCAGGATTTGGTGATAAGAAAACTTATCAAATGGACTTTGGAAACAGAAAAGAGGCAATCGTTGAGGCTCAAAGGGATATTGATGAAGGAGCTGATATTATTATGATAAAACCAGGTATAGCATATCTAGATATCATTAGAGATCTAAAGGAAAATATCTCTGCTCCCCTTGCAGCATATCAAGTAAGTGGGGAATATGCAATGCTCAAAGCCGCAGCTGAAAGGGGTTGGTTAGACCATGATCAAATAATGATGGAACAACTTTTATGTTTTAAACGTGCTGGAGCTTCAATGATTGCATCTTATTTTGCTGAAGAAGCTGTAAAATTAATCTAAAAATTCATTAGGCCCTCTCAGGTAAGAAATGCTTTAAATCCATTGATGTTTCCTTATCTGAGATAACTTCAGTAACCAGTCGTCCTGTTGCTGGTCCCAAGCTCCATCCCATCATAGAATGACCTGTAGCTAAAACCATATTTTTAATTTTTGAGTGCCTGCCAATAAAGGGGAGACCATCAGGTGAAAGTGGTCGAAGACCGCTTTGAACATCATTAATAGAATTTTTTGGTATTTCTAAGGTTGGATAATATTTAGTTACTGAATCTGCAATGGCATGAACACGTTTAATATTGGTTTTATTATTTATTCCTGATATCTCCATTGTCCCACCAAAACGTGTGAAACCGTCCATAGGTGTTACAGCTACTTTAGACTCTAAAAGAATTGCTGGCTGTGTTATCCCTGTAGATTTGTAAACATTTATCCTGTAACCTTTTCCTGGTTGAATCAATAATTTGATGCCCAAATCTTTTAAAATTTGTTGTGACCAAGCTCCAGTTGACAAAACAAATTCATCTGCTTCAAAAATTCCTTTATCTGTTACTAGTTTTTGAATTTGTTTGTTATTTTTTTGGAAGTATTTTACCGTATTATCTAATTTAAATCCAACACCCTTTTTAATCAAATATTCTTTTAAATTATTGATAAATAGCTCTGGAGTTGTGTGTGCATCACTCTTATACCAAAAGGCTCCAGCTATATCCATAGCAATATCCGGTTGTATTTTTAAAACTTGTTCTTTTGAAAATTGCTCTACTTTAATCCCCAAATCTTTTGCCCATTTTGAGATCTCCGATTCTTCTTTTTCGGCGTGAGAGGTTTTATAGGCCATTAAAAGACCTTTAGTTTCTAGATGAAAGTCGAATAATTCTGACTTCTGCATTTCTAAATATAATTTTTTACTCAAAAGATTTATATCAAGAATCGATTTCATTGAGCTTTGTACATGGTCATTTGTACAAGATTTTATAAATTTTAAACCCCATCTAATCAAATCTAAATCAAAACGTGGTTTAATGTAAAAAGGACTTTTAGCATTAAACATCCATTTTATCCCTTTTGAAACCATCCCTGGTGCAGCCATTGGAACAATATGGCTGGGTGTTAAATAACCTGCGTTTACATGTGAAGCTCCAGAGTCTAATCTACCCTTGTCAATAATTGTTACTTCGTGACCTTCCTTGATTAGATAATAAGCAGTTGATAAACCAACTATACCACCCCCTAATACAATAACTTTTTTTTTGACCATATCAGATTACTTGAAATCCTTTAACATAAGGATCTTCTGGATCTAAAATTAGTTTATTGTATCCCGTAATTCGAGCACTCCCCTGAATACTAGGAACAATACCTTGATATTTCCCAATATTTATCTCATTTTCAATTCTTCCAATAAAGGTGGATCCAATAATACTTTCGTGAACAAACTTCTCACCTTTTTTTAATATCCCTTTTTTGTACCATTGAGCCATTCGTGCACATGTACCAGTTCCACAAGGAGAACGATCGATAGCTTTATCTCCATAAAATACAGCATTACTGGCTGTGGAAAAATTTTTTGTAGGCTTTCCAGCCCAAAGGATATGACTGCATCCATTTATCTTTTTATCCAGTGGATGAATAAAATTGTAATCTCTGTTTATTTTTTCCCTTATTTCCCTGCTCCATTTGATTAGATCAGATGCAGTATATTTTGAAATACCTCTAAAATTGTCTTGAATATCAATTATAGCATAAAAATTACCTCCATAGGAAACATCAATTTTTAGAACTCCTAAATCCGAACAGACTATTTCCAAATCTGAAGCAGCTAAAAATGCAGGTACATTATTAAATTTTATTTCACTGATTCTAATATCCTCTTTTTTGTAACTGCATCTTACAAGTCCAGCTGGAGTCTCTACATTTAATATCCCTCTCTTCTTTGGAGAGATCAAATTTTCTTCTAATAAAATTGTTAATGTGCCTATAAGTCCATGACCACACATAGGTAAACATCCACTTGTTTCTATGAATAGAACTGCAAGATCATTCTCTTTGTTGTCTGGCTCATAAAAAAATGAACCACTCATCATGTCATGTCCGTGGGGTTCAAACATTAATCCAGTTCGAATCCAATCGAATTCATTAATAAAATGAATTCTCTTCTCACCCATAGATGAGCCCTTTAGCTTTGGTTTAGGACCTTTAACAAGTCGGACCGGGTTGCCTTGTGTGTGGGCATCTATACAATCAAAAATTAATCTTTCTTTGGAATTCATATTGCCTTTTTAGTCATTTGCCCATTAACTGACCTTTCTAAAGCTAGGGGGTTTTCATCTTTTAAAGCCGATGGAAGTAAGACATTAGGACAATCTTGGAAAACTATTGGTCTTAGCCAACGGTGTATGGAATCAGTGCCTACTGAAGTAAAACGTCCGTCTGTTGAAGCTGGATAAGGACCTCCATGTTGCATCGCTTTAGTAACAGCAACACCTGTAGGAACACCTTCAAAAAGTAATCTTCCTACTTTATTTTTAATCTGGTTTACTATTTTTTTTAAATCGCCATGGTCATTTTTATCTGATAAAAGAGTTCCAGTCAGTTGACCAGGGATAATTTTAGCCAATTCATTCATTTGCTCTATCGAACTACATTTTACAAATAGACTAAAAGGCCCAAAAACTTCATCTACTAGTTCTTTATTTTCTAGCAACACTGAAGCTGAAATCAATCCTAAAGCAGCAATATTTTTGGACTGTTTATATATCTTTAAACCCTCTATATTATTTAGATCTTGAATTTTTTTTAAATAATTACTTTCAATATTTAGATGAACCATAGGAGGTAATTCCATTTGTTTTAATTTTTGATTTACCTGTGTAACCATATCACTTTTGCCTTTAGAATCGCAAAAAATTATTATCCCAGGATTAGTACAAAACTGACCTGTGCCTAAAACAATTGATTGTGCCAAAGTATCTGAAAGATTTTTGTCATTCTCAAATCTTTTTTCAGTAATGAAAATTGGATTTACACTTCCCATCTCAGCAAAAACAGGTATAGGCTCTTCTCTTTTTTGAGCCAGATCATATAATGCTTTTCCACCAATAAAACTTCCTGTAAATCCTACTCCTTTTAATGCTGAATGATTTACAAGTTCGCTACCAACATTATGAGACATTCCACCTAAGTGAGAGAATATTTCTAGTGGTAGACTACAATACTCAATTGCATTTAAGATAGCTTCAGCTACAATAGCACTTGTCCCTGCATGGAAAGGGTGGGCTTTCACTATAACTGGACATCCAGCTGCAAATGCTGAAATCGTATCTCCACCAGCAGTTGAAAAAGCAAGTGGGAAATTACTTGCCCCAAATACAGCAATGGGTCCAATGGGTAAAAGCATTTTTCTTAAATCTGGTCCACTTGTATTTATTATTGGGTTAATAAAAGATCCTAGATCCAAAAGCTCTATAAATTCTTGGATTTGTCCTAAGGTCCTTTGAAATTCTCCCTCAGCACGAGCACTAGGAAGGGCTGATTCCAGCTGATAAATGTTTAAAATTTCATTTTTTTTAAGGTTGAGCTCTTTTTGAATGGCTTTTAAAAATTCAATTCTCTCTGAAAAAGAGGTTTCAGAAAAAGATTCAAAACTTGAACTGGCTTTTTGAACTGCTTCATCAATTTGTTCTTCAGAGGCCTCTTCGAATTGATTTGAAATAGACTTTTTTGTCTTTGGATTAACTGTTTGAAATGTTTTGGCTTTTGGATTTGTTTGCCAAATACCTCCAACCATGTTCCCAAATTTTATCATAAGTACTTTCTGTAATCTAAATTTTTAGGTCTTTTTGCAAGGCCTGTTTTAATAATGTTATTCACTCTTTCAAGTTCTTGTCCTCGAAGAGGAAGTCTAGGGGGTCTTACATGACCTGTTCCCATTCCAGTAGCCACTTCACACAATTTGATATTTTGAACTAACTGAGGAGAGATATCCAGTTCTAATAAAGGTAAAAACCACCTATAAATTGATCGTGCTTTATCTAATTCTCCTAACTTACAATAGGTATATATTGCAACAGTTTCTTCTGGAAAGGCATCTACTAGTCCCGCAACCCAACCACTTGCTCCCATAAGTAAGGTTTCCATTGCAATTGTATCAACACCACATAAGATTTTAAAACGGTCGCCGAAGCGGTTAATCATCCTAGTTATATTTGTTACATCCCTAGTAGACTCTTTTACAGCGGATATATTTTTGTGCTCTTTTAGTTTCTCAAACATATCTAAGGTTACTTCAATTTTGTAATCAACGGGATTATTATATATCATTATCGGTAGACTTGTTGATGATGCAACTGATGAAAAATATGCTACTGTTTCTTGATCATTTGCTTTGTAGCGCATAGGAGGTAGCAGCATTAATCCATCTGCCCCCTCAGCCTCAAGTTCTTTTGCTAACTCTACCGCTTTAGAGGTAGCTTGTTCAGCAATATTCATTATAACAGGAATTTTGCCGTTTACTTCATCCAAAGTAGTTGCTAGAAGTTCTTTTTTCTCTAAATCTTTGAGTGTACTCGCCTCTCCTAGTGAACCACCTAGGATTATCCCATGTACTCCAGCTTTTATTTGATTAGATAAATTATTTCTAAAAGCCTTTAAATCTAATACCCCATTTTTATCAAATTGAGTTGTTATTGCTGGCATTACACCTTTCCAGTCAAATTGTTTCATTTACTTTGAATTCGAATAATTACTATAGGACTAATATAAGTTTTTAAAAAAATAAGTTGACTTCAGTTTAATTAAAATTTGTAGCTGTGGTTAGGTAATTTAGGTTTTAAAAAATATTAGATTTGCACAAACAAATGGTGAAAAAAATTCTCTCATATTTAGGGTTCATTATACTGATCATTGTAGGTCTTCTTTATATTTCAAAATATAATTATATACTGCGTGGTGTTTCTAAAATCTATTTAACTGGTCACGTTACCGCTTATATATCTGATTATAAAGTATACGATAATCATACTTTACCTGCTTCAGAAAACCCAACTCCATGGCCTAAGCACAAAAAGTTTAATAGCATTTCACTAGACAACGATTTCAAAGATTTTTTAAAAGAGACAAAAACAGTAGCTTTTGTTTTGATTAAAAATGACAGTGTATTTATTGAAAAATATTATGATGGTTATAACCCTAGCTCTAAAAGCAATTCGTTTTCAATGTCAAAAAGTTACGTATCTGCACTACTTGGCAAGGCTATCATGCAAGGATACATCAATAATCTCGATCAAAAGACAAAAGATTTTATCCCAGAATTAAAAGGGCCCTTCTCTGAACAAGTTACCGTGGGTGATTTGTCCAGTATGGCTTCAGGCCTTCGTTGGGATGAAGCTTACTATTCCCCTTTTTCAGTTACTGCAGCCTCATATTTTGTTAAAGATCTAAATAAACTAATGCTTGATCAGCCCATAGAAATAGAACCTGGAAAGAAATTTAATTACAAAAGCGGTGCTACACAATTGCTAGGTATGGTGATTGCAAACGCAACTGGGAAAAACTTAACAGACTACTTATATGAAACTCTGTGGAACCCAATGGGTAACGAATTTGAAAGCTATTGGCAAGTTGACAGTGCTGAAAAAGGAGTTGAAAAAGC
>CENP01051877.1_pt1 | contig 16700 bp, 10 predicted proteins | sample 361281 | NCBI WGS metagenome assembly CENP01 (sample SAMEA2591122, study PRJEB7988) | marine metagenome | biome: marine biome (ENVO:00000447); feature: deep chlorophyll maximum layer (ENVO:xxxxxxxx); material: saline water (ENVO:00002010), including plankton (ENVO:xxxxxxxx) | depth 70 m | reverse complement strand
GAGGAAGCCCTATTTTAGAAGAAACTACTATCAGAGATAATAGTTCTGAATTAAATGGAGGAGGGTTATACTTTGCTAATACTGATTTAGATCTTATCTATGTTACGGTGGTTAATAATGATGCTCTAAATTGGGGTGGTGGATTGTTTACAACTACCACTAATTCCAAGATAAAACATACTGATATTTCTTTAAATAGTGCTTCAAGAGGTGGTGCCATTTATGCACAAACTTTTTCAGATTTAATTATAAATAATTCAACTTTTAGTTCAAATTTAGTTTCAGATGAGGGAGGAGCTTTTCATAATACAGCATCTACTTTTGATTTCGTTAATGTTGCTGTTGCCTATAATGAGTCTGATGGTCAAGGCGGTGCATATTTTATGAATGGAACTGCAACTTATGAATTAATGAATGTGATTAATTTATATAATGAACCTCAAGATTTTTATGGTGCAAATTCGGGCAATTTTGTAAAGGTAGATTATTCTGGAGTAACAGGCTTGCTAGAAGGAATTGAAATGAATAACTCTGGTGATGTTCAATGGGGTACAGGAAACATCGATGATGATGGGGAAGAGAATTTTTCAAATGGACCTCATTTGTGCGTATATGCATTTTCAAATGATTCTGGTAGTGCGTCAAATAAATCTCAATATAGTGATGCAGGCAATCCCTCGTTTCTTTTTAATGATATTCCATATACTGATAGATGGTGTGCGGTGGATGAATATGATGCTTTCACAAATCAGGGTCTTCCAGGTATAGATGTAACGGTTGATACATCAAGTAATTCTCAACGTAATGATATGGGTGCTTATGGTGGTCCTCAAGGAGGATGGAAAAGGAATTCAAGATGAAAAATTTATTGATATATTTTCTTTTTTTTATAGTCATTTTTTTTGGATGTAATAATACTGAATCCGATGAACAAATAAACTCAATTGAAAACATTGATCAAGAGATTCAAGATTCATTGCCTAATTCTGATATTTCAAGTGCTGGTTCATCTTTAGAATGGTTTGTTGGATTAGGAACAGACTTTGAAGAACATGTTCATGAGGGTATGCAAACTTCAGATGGTGGCTATATTGGAGTTGGAAGTGGTAACAATGGTAATCAGCCTTATGATATTTTAATAATTAAAACAGATAATTTAGGTGAATTAGAATGGATGAAAAATTTTGGAACAGCTGGAGAAAAAGGGTCTGGATATACTATTGATGAAGTTGCTGATGGCTTTATAGTTGGTGGAGGAATTTATGATTCAGATGTAGAGAGAAACCAACCTTTTTTAGCTAAAATTAATAAATCAGGGGGAGTAATTTGGGAGAAATTTTTTCCAACTGATGGAATCGGTGCAATACGAGGAATAGATATTTCTTCAGATGATAATATAATTATTACTGGATTTAGAAATGCTCCTAACACTGATGAATTTCAAGGTTTTGTTTTTATTGCAGAGGATTCTGAAGGGTTTGTCATGAAATTAGATTCAAATGGAAATGTGATTTGGGATAAAACTTTAAATTTTTCGCAAGGTACTAAAGTAAGACAAATTATAGATGGCTATGCTTTAATATCTTGTACATGGCAGAATAGTGGTGATGGTGATAATATGGAATTTAGTTTAGCTAAATTAAATGAAGATGGTGAAATAATTTGGGAAAAGCATTTAGGTGGATCAAACCATGATCATCTTTATGATTTTGATATTACTTCTGATGGAGGTTTTATTCTTGGAGGTCATACATTGTCCTATGGTGTAGTAAATTGGGATTATCTTCTGATGAGAGTAGATAGTAATGGTGAGGAAGTTTGGCATAAAACTTTTGGTCAACCCAGAGGATATGACCCAAATTATATACACGATGAGGCTTATGGAGTAAGACAAACTTCTGATGGAGGGTTTATTATCGTTGGTGGTTCTGGAGATGAACATTCATATAGTTCATCAGATCATCCTTCTGGTCCATCAGATGAATGGAAGGTTTATATTGTAAAAACAGATGAAAATGGTGAAAAAATTTGGGATGATGTTTATCCTAAAGAAAGTATTGGAAATAATGCTGGCGAATATTTAGGTTTAACTGATGATGGAGGAGTTATAATTTTTGTAGATTCAGATTCTCACGAATCACCTGCTCCAAATAATTTTGGTTTTATGAAATTATCTATTTCTGAATAAAATTACTATATTGTTCTTTAAAAAATCTTGTAGCCATTTTAATTGCTCGATCGTTTTTTTCAAAAAAACCATGTCCTTCACCTTCCATCCATGTAAGTTCAGCGTGAACACCGTTTTCTATATATTTATCATATAAATATTGACTATTTTCTGGCTTAACAACAAAATCTGTTGTTCCATGAATTAAATACAGAGGAGAAGATTTAGAATTGACATTTTCATATGGTGAAATTTGCTTAATTTCTTCATTAGAGAGTCCTATCATTCTTTTTATAGTAGACTTTTTGCCATCAGCAACTAAAGCAGGTGTAGCAATACCTACAACAGCTTGAATTTTAGTTGAGACTCCCTGATTGCCACCGTTACCTTCTAATTCTTTGATATTTCCTGTAGTACCAAGTAATGAAACCAAATGACCACCTGCAGAGGAACCTACAGCCCCTATCCAATTTGGATCTATATTATATTTTGAAGCATTAGCTCTTAACCACCTAACGGCAGCTTTTGAGTCAAATACAATATCTTTTAGTTCAACTGCTGGTCTTTTTCTATAGTCAATTACTATAGCTGCAAAACCATTATCAGCTAAGTATTGACCAAATGGCTCATACCAAATTTTTCTATTAACATAAAACCCACCACCATGAATTGCAACTATTCCGGGTATTGGTTTGCTTGTTGGTTGATTTGGTAAAAATAAATCTAAATGAAGTTTTTTATTTGGATATTCCGCATAAATAATATCTCTGTGTTCAATTATATTTTTAGGCTCATAATCAAAAACAGTTTCATTTTTATATAATTCATAAGTTAAAATTGTAATAGTTTTTTTCCATTCATCTAAACAATCAGAATTTAAATAAGAGTTTTTTTTCAAAAACTTTAGAAACCTTTCTCTCTCCTCTTCTGGCTCATCAGTTGCAATACTTATAGCATAAAACATTCTATTTCTTGCTTTTAAATAATTATCGTTAATATTTGAAATACATTTTTTTTCAATATCAAAAAATCCAATATATGGCTCATCATTATTAAGTAATTTCAAAAATTCTTTTAAATCACTTTCCGATTCCCAACTAGAAGAAATATTTGTTGATGTTGAATTACAACCATTAATTAGAAAAATAAAAATAAACAGAAAAAAGATGTTTTTCATAATATTATCTTTCATAACATTTTGATAAAAGTTCTGTCATTTGTTCTAAATTTGCAATAATTGGATTTTGTTCATAGTCAGGTAAAACTTGGGATTGCTTTGCTAAAAGATTTAATTCTTCTTTGGGTATGTTAAAATCAGTTAAACCAAACCACATTTTAATTTCTTTGAGAAATTTATCTATTTCATTACAACACTCTTTAGCAGCATCCATATCAGAAGCTTTATTCAAATCTTTATTAAACAATCTACCAAGTCTTGAAAATTGGGGAATTGCATATTGATATGTAAATCTAGAAAATTCAGGATAATTTAAAGCTAAAGCTTCACCATGCATAACTTGAGGATACATCCCTCCAATTGCCATTCCAATTCCATGTGGAAGAGTTACACCAGCATTTGTGATACATAACCCTGCTAAAGTGTCTGCCCATGCTAAAGCCTTTCTAGATTCTAGATTGCTTCCATCATCAACAAGATTTTTTAAATTTCTAATTACTAAATCAATTGCTTCAAATGCCATTAATTCCGTATATAATGAACTATTAGGGTGTAGTGTGCTTTCAAAAGCATGACAAAATACATCAAAACCTGTAGCTGAAGTTACATTTTGTGGTACGCTTAACATAAGTTCTGGGTCAACTATAGATACTTTTGGAATTACATTATTGTTATAAATTGCAGATTTGTCTCTATCTTTTTCATTAGTGATTACAGCAACTTGAGTTACATGAGCACCAGTTCCAGATGTAGTAGATACTGTTATTACAGGAAGTGTTTTTTCTGATGGTTGAGTATCTCTATAAAAAAGATAATCCCATGATGTGCCTTCGTGAGTAGCTTCAACTGCAATAGCTTTTGCAGAGTCCATACTCGAGCCACCTCCAAAGCCTAAAATAACATTTGCATTAAATTCTTTAGCCATATTTGCACCATTTGTTATGACGTCAGTTGTTGGGTTTGGAATTACTCCGTCAAAATGAGCTAATTCTACTCCAGATGAATTCAGGGAATCTTTTAATACTTTAAACATTGATTCATATTTTGGAGTTTTTGATCCAGTCACTAATAAACATCTGTTTCCATATTTTGATACAGCTTTACCAATTTCTTTAATTCTTCCAACACCAAACAAAATTTCAGTTGGTTGATAATAGTTAAAATTCTTCATTTAAGGCCTTTCTTTTTTATAAATCAATTATAACTTTTAAAGTTTTATCACCTTGTTCATCAATATAATTATATGCATCAATATATTCTTCAAAAGGGAAATGTTTTGTTACTAAAGGTAATGGATTAATATGATTTGATGATATTAAATCAATTGCTTTTTCAAAGTCTTCATGTTTATACATCATTGAGCTAATGATATTGATTTCTCTATCACCAAGAATTGCCAAATCAACTTTTGGTTTTTCTCCAAAAACCCCTACTAATATAATTTCACCACCTTTATTTACTGAATGAATAGCATCATTAATAGTAGCTTCAATACCAACTGCCTCAAAAGCTGTTGAAAAACCTTCATTCCCAAAAACTCTTTCTTTAGCTGACTCCATAGATTCATTTAATGGGTTTGAAATTTCAAAATTACCTAATTGTTGAATTAGATTTAATCTAAAATCACTAATGTCTCTCACTAATATTTTTTTAGCACCCATTGTGGTAATAACTTGTGCTATAAGATTGCCGATTGGACCTCCGCCAAAAATAGTAACATTTTCATTTTTGATTTTTTTTGCTCTTTGACTTGAATGAACAGCAACTGAAACTGGTTCAACCAATGCACCTGCCTCGAAAGATAGATTATCCGGAAGAACTAATAATTTTTCAGGAGTAGTAATAAAAAAATCTTGTGCTGCACCAGATTTTTGAAAACCTTCAACTTTTAAATTATCACAGACATTATAATCACCTCTTTTGCAAGGATCACATTTTTTGCACACTACTTGGGGTCTTGCTGTAACTTTCATACCACGATTTAACCCTGTAATTTTTTCACCAACTTTATCGATTATTCCACAAAATTCATGTCCTTGAATAACAGGGTATGAAGTGAATGGATGTTTACCATGATTTACATGAATATCAGAACCACAAACACCAATTGATTTAACTTGAATAAGAATTTCAGATTCCTTAGGTATAGGTTTAGATACGTTTTTGTGTTCTATATGACCGGGAGAGGTCATAATTGCCTGTCTCATTATAACTAAAAATCCTCTTTTTTAAAATTTCTTAACCAAGAATCATGTAGAGAATAATTACTAAACAAAAAAGGATTAAACCTATTGCTCTTGGTTCACTAACACTAGAAAGTTTAGTACCAAATAATGCATCGATTGGATTTTTCCAACACAAGTTGTCTAAGTCTGGCGAGGTAGGGGCAGGTGTTAATCGACTAGTAATATAATAAACTACTGAACACATCAAAAATAAATAAAATCCTACTTGCATAAAAGGTATGCCCCAGTTGTCACTAACAACTCTAACATCACCAATCAAAGGAAGATCAAAAATAAAATATATCATTCCAACCAATGAACCAAAAGCCAAAGTTAATAAAGATGCTTCTTTTGTGCCTCTTTTCCAAAACACACCCCAAGTAAATACGCATGTAACTGCAGGTGCAAAGATCATTGGGATTTTATTGATTGCTTCAAAAATACTTCCAAATTTATCTCCTTGAGTGGACCATGCCATTGCTAGTAATAATACAACAACTGCAGTAATACGACCTATAAAAACTTGGTCTTTTTCTGAGGTTTTAGGTTTGATTCTTTTTACAATATCAACTGCAACTAAAGTAGAACAACTATTTAAAGCTCCGGAAATAGTACTCATTAAAGCTGCTAATAAACCAGCAATTACTAAACCAATTAATCCAGGAGGTAATAGTTCCATAATCATTACTGCTAAAGTGCTATTATTATTATCTCCTATTTTATCTTGAAATAAAACATATGCTAATATTCCAGGAAAAACCATTAAAAAAACAGGTAGAATTTTTAAAAAACCTGCAAACAAGGGTCCTATTTGTGCATCTCTTTCTGTTTTTGCTCCAAGTACTCTTTGAACTATTGTTTGGTCAGTACACCAATACCAAATTCCAAGAATTGGATAACCAAAAACCATTGAATACCAAGAATATTCGTATAATTTTCCATTTTCATCTCTTAAATCCCATAACATATTTGTTTGATTAGGTTTAACAGCTTGTTGTAGGTCAGACCAGCTTTCTATTCCAACGCTAGGAAGAGCAAAAAAAGCAGCAAGTGTTAATGAAATAGCACCTAATAATAAGATAACAGTTTGGATAGTTTCTGTAACAACAACAGCTTTTAACCCACCAAGAACAGTGTAAATAGCTGTGATGACAGAAATAAGTGTTATAGAAACTAGTATTGGTATTCCAAAGAAATCATTCATTACTTGAGCTCCAGCATACAAACCGATACCAATATGAATGAGCAAAGCAGAGATAATAGCTACAAAGGCAAGGAAAGTTCTTGAATTTGTACTATATCTTTTTTCCAAGTATTCTGGAAGAGTAGTTATTTTGCTTTTAAAATAAAAAGGTGCAAAAATTAACCCAAGTAAAATAATTGAGAATACGGCCATGAATTCAAAGTTTCCCACAACCAATCCGAGTCTATATCCATCAGATGCTAATCCTACCAAATGAATAGTAGATATATTCGTTGCAAACAATGCAGAACCAACTACTAGCCAATTCAAAGATCTTCCTGCAAGGAAATAATCATTCTTTGATATATTTTTTTTATACCCTACTGAAACTCCAATAAAAAGAATTGCAATTAAATAAATTACAATTACATAAATGTCAATTTGATTTATATTCATAATTTTTTGTTCCCCCAATAAGGTGAAAGTAGCAAATATATTTAATTGAATCAATTATAGAATTAACTTTTTAAATAAATTCGAATAAATTTTGTGGTTAATATCAATTTGTATTAAATTTTGTTGGACGTAGGTGCTTTGCAATTTTAAAAAATAACTAATAGTTGCTTGTTTAAATCTATTTAAGGACGACGATGAAAAAATTTTTATTACTTATTTTACTCTCAACACTATTTTTACAATTAAATTTTATTTATGCTGATGGACATGAAGAAAGTGGTGAATTTGACCCTGCTTGGTTCAAGAAAATGAACTGGGGTCCTTATTTTGAATATACTTTCCAAGTTGATGGTGATTATAAGCCTGGTGATATTGATACTGTTATGAATATGGCATATAAGGGACTAGCTATACGATTGGATAAAGGTGATGGTGGAGTTTCTAAAGGAAATGCTTTTGTTGTTTATGATAAAGATCTAATGAGATTAGCTGCAAGTTGGACAGGTCATGGATTTATAAATTGGAGGAGTATTGCAATTGATGATTCTCATGGTCCTCATGTTGAAATTGTTGGTAAAAAAGTATCACTTACTTCTGAAGCTCCTGGTTGGGCTGAGCCAAAAACACAAAGTTTTGATGATAAAAAATATAGAGTAAAAGGATTGGATAATAATTATTATGGACCACTACCAAAAGATTGGATGACTTGGAAAGGTTCCTATACATTTGGTGATAGTATTATTTTATCTTATAAAGTTGGTGATATGGATGTTCTTGAAATGCCTTCAACGGAGAAATTTGGAAAAGATAATTCTATAATTAGAACTTTAAATCTTTCATCATCTGAAAATAATAATATTTTAGAAATAGCTCACCTGAAAAATGCTTCTACAGAAATTATTGATTTTCCTAAATCAAATAATTCATTTGCAGTATTAAGAGACCCATCAAACAACAAATCTGTTTTGGCAGTAAAATTCATAAGTAATCTTGATCTAAGTTGGTCAATTGAAAATTCTCATCTAAGATTAAATATTCCTTCATCTTCTGATCCTAGTGAAATAAAAATCTTTATGTTTGATATCGCTGAAAAAAAACTTAAAAAACTTGCTAAAACAAATTTTGATCAAATTTCAATAGCTGATCTATCTAATTTTACTAATGGTGGTAGGAGATATTGGAATCAAGATTTGGAAACTATTGCAAAATTATCTACTGAAAATGCACCTGTAGTTTGGGATGAGATTACAATACCAAAAGATAATCCATGGCATTCTTACATTAGAATTGGTGGTTTTGATTTTTTTCAAGATGCCACAAAAGCAGCTGTTGCAACTATGCAAGGAGATGTATGGATTGTTAGTGGTTTAGGAGAAAAAGTTGATAAATTAAAATGGCAAAGAATAGCATCAGGTATGTATCAACCTTTAGGTTTAAAAATCGTTGAAGATGAAATTTATGTTATAAATCGAGATCAAATCACTGTATTAAAAGATTTAAATGGTGATGGTGAAACTGATTTTTACCATAATTTTAATAATGATCATCAAGTATCTGAACATTATCATGAATTTGCAATGGATCTTCAACAAGGACCTGATGGTAATTTATATTATATGAAAGGTGCTAGGCATGCAAAAGAAGCTGTTTTTCCACATCATGGTACTTTGATTAAAGTTTCAAAAGATGGTTCCAAGAGCGAAATTGTCGCTGGTGGTTTTCGTGCACCTAATGGTCTTTTAATGAATAAAGATGGATCATTTATTACCAGTGATCAAGAAGGTCATTGGGTCCCAAAAAATAAAATAAATTGGGGTGAACCTGGTGATTTTTTTGGAGCAATGGGTGGTTATCATACTCCATTTTTAGGTAAAGAAAGGTCAGATTCCGAAGACGAAATGATTCCTCCAGTAGTATGGATTCATAATAATGTTGATAGATCACCTTCAGAGCAAATCTGGTTGCCTAATGAAAAGTGGGGACCATTAGATAGCAGTTTAGTTAGTATTTCATATGGTTATGGAAAATTGTGGAAGGTTTTATATGAAACAGTTAATGGTGTGAAACAAGGAGGTATAGTTCAAATTCCTGCTAATGAGTTTGCAACTGGTTCACATAGAGGAAGAATTCATCCCACAACAAAAGAACTCTACATAGGAGGTCTTTTTGTATGGTCTAGTAACAAAACTTCTCCTGGTGGTTTTTATAAAGTTAGATATACTGGTGAAGAACTTCATATACCTACTAAATTAAATGTCACAAAAAGTGGTGTTTTGATTAGTTTTAGCAACCCAATAGAAAAAAAATCTGCATCAAACCCAAGAAGTTATAGTATTGAAAAATGGAACTACAAGCGAACAGCAAATTATGGTACATCAGATTATAGAGTAAGTGATGGAAAAAAAGGACACGATAAAATTTATGCATCTGAAGTAATTGTTTCTGATGATGCTAAAACTATATTTCTTAAAATTCCAAACATGACAGTAGCGCATCAAATGCAAATTAAATATAATCTTAAATCTGAAAGTGGAGAATGGGTGTCTCAACTTATTCATCATACTGTTCATAATTTAGGAGATGCTGAAAATTTTTCTGATGAATTTGGTTTTTCAATTCAAGATCTTACAAAGTTTGATGATAGTGATAACAAAAACTTTCTTGACGAGTTACAAACTCGTGAAGATTTTATTAATTCTGGTTTAGAAAATGGTTTGTCATTTACAATAATGAAGAAACCGTCACAAGAAATTGTTGATGTAAAAAAAAAAGTCTCCCTTCTACCTTTATCCCAATAGGTAAAACGCCTTCCCCATTTCTAGAAAATGGTCCATTTAATGTTGTTTGGGAAGGATATATCGAGTCAGAGTTTTCTCAACCTGTTATTTTTTCTACTGAATCAAAAGGTTTTCTTAATATCAGCTTAAATGGTGTTGAGGTTTTAAATTCTGGAGGATTTGGTAAGGGTTGCCTAGAAAACTCAGAAAACTGCGATTATATTAAACATAGTGATTCACAAAGTCAAACTATTGAATTAAATGCTGGTTTAAATCCAATTAAAATTTCTTTAAGTACTGCAAATGAAACGAATTGGCAAGGTAAACCACTTCATAAAGGTGATGTTTATGTAAGATTATATTGGGAGTCTAAACTACCTGGATTTTCATCATCTTATTTTAGTCGAGAACCGATTCCATTTTCTGTTTTTTGGTACGATCCTGATGTAAGTGGAGTAACCTATTATTCTCAATTTCATAATGGAAGGAATCTTTTTGCAGAAAAAAATTGTATTAAATGTCATGCGATTCAAAATAAAGATTTATTAGCAAATGGTATGCCAGAATTACAATATGATGGACCATCATTTGATAATATAGGAGAAAGGTATAAAAAAGATTGGATTGCCAAATGGATTCATAAACCTTCTGATCTAAGACATCAAGCTAATATGCCAATAGTTTTTTCAGGTAAAGAAAGTGAATCACAAAGTTCTCATATTGCTAAATATTTAGCCACATTAAAAAAAGATTCACCAGAAGAAAACATTGGTTTTCAGGGTGATAAGAATAAAGGAGAAGCTATATTTCATGCTTATGGATGTATAAGTTGTCATGCGACCCCAGGTAATCATTCAGAGGATAAATTAAATAGAATTTCACTTGATTACGTTGAATCTAAGTGGTTCCCAGAAGCTTTAAAAAATTATCTTTTAAATCCAAGTAAATATTATGATGCAATAAAAATGCCTAATTTGCAATTAAATGATCAAGAAGCAAAAGACGTTTCAATTTATTTAATTGAAAATGGTAGTAAAGAATTTACATCAATCAATAATTTTGAAGCTGATGAAGAAATTGGAAAAAATTTATTATACTCATCTGGATGTATGAATTGTCATGTTATTCAAAATCAAGAAGCTATAAATTATTCAGTAAAAGATTTTAGTGGTTTAATTAATTCTGAATGGGTTTCTGGTTGTGTTTCAGAAACAAATAATCAAAGAAAAAATGCTCCAAATTTTCAATTTTCCGATATTGAATTAAATTCTCTTTTAAAGTTTAAGGAAAATCATTTAGAAACAGTTTTTGAATCAAATAAAATTTACATTGCTGAACGTCAGTATAGCTCTTTGAAATGTAATAGCTGTCATCAAATGAATGGAGTACAAAGCACATGGGAAACCGTAACTAGTGAAGAAAATTATTCATTCACTCATGAAGGCTTAGCAAAAACAATGGGAATAGAAAAGATTTGGGAAATTCAAGAAAGACCTAATTTATCGGTTGTAGGTGGAAAATTAAAAACAGATTGGATGACTAATTTCATAGCTGGAAAAATTGATAAAAAACCACGAGGAGGTTTAATTGCAAAAATGCCAGCTTATGAAAAATTTGCCAAAAATATATCAGAAGGATTATCTATGCAGCAGGGTTTTGGTCCAAATGATAATTATGGAGAACAGATATCTAATGATAATGAAATGAAAATTATCGGTGAAGAATTAACTTCTATACAAGGATATTCCTGTGTTACTTGCCATGGTATTGGTGATGTAGGTGCAAAAGGTGGAATACCAGTTCAATCAATTAATTTTCAGATGGTTCCCCAAAGATTAAGAAAAATATATTATCATAGATTTATGATTAATCCTCAGAGAATTATTTATGGAACTTCAATGCCAAAATATACTATTGAAGATGGTTCAAAAACTTGGCTTGATACCAAGTATGAGGGAGATTCTTATAAACAATTTGATTCAATCTGGGAATATATGAGTTCTATATCAAATTAATTATCTACTAACTCTTGCCCATGTACCCAAGAGGAAGGCATCATGAGAAGGATCTTGTGAACGTAATTTTCTAAATTTTAATGAACCACCTGTAGGCCCAACCTTAAAAAAAGATATTGCATCATAGTCGAAAGTTATTAAAGTATCATCAATGACTGAAAAGGTTCCTGATTTTCCACCCATAGCCCAACAATAACCATCGCAACTGGCATAAAAGGAAGAATCTGCTAAATCTATCTGTAAAGTATTACCTTGACCTTTTGACCATGAACCTTGTATTGTAATATCATATAACTCTTCATCATTTGAACAGCTAAATGAAAATATGAATAGTAAAAATAAGATTGCTTTTAGTTTCATTGGGTGTAAATCTTTCTCATGTTAATATAAATTTATGAGAAAAAAAATTAAGTTCAAATTATATAAAATATATAAAAATTAAATTTTTATATTCTTAAATTAGGTAGACGGGGGATTACATGAATAAATTAATCAATTTTATATTAGGGAGTATTTTAATTTTGTCAATAATAGGTTGTGATGATAAATCAATATTTTTGTCAGAGAAAGAATATGGTGTTTTAGATGATGGGACTATTATAAAGCAATATATCTTTGAAAATGATAATCAAATGAAAGTAAAAATTATAAATTATGGTGCAATTGTAGTGTCAATTGAAGTCCCTGATAAATATGGAAAAATCAATGATGTTGTTTTAGGTTATGATTCAATTGAAGGTTATGTTCAAGATCCTTCATATTTTGGTGCAATTGTAGGAAGAATCGGAAATAGAATTGCAAAAGGAAAATTTTCTTTGGATGGTCAAGATTATACTTTAGCAATTAATAATAATGAAAATCATCTTCATGGCGGGATTAAAGGATTTAATAAAAGAGTTTGGTCTCCTGAAATAATAAAATTGAACGATGCTCCTGCTTTGAAATTAACTTATGTAAGCTCTGATGGAGAAGAAGGATATCCGGGTAATCTAACTTTAGAGGTGACTTATTCAATATCAAGTGAAAATGAATTGATAATTGATTATCTTGGTAAAACTGATAAAGCTACTATACTTAATCCAACAAATCATTCATACTTCAACCTTGGTGGTGAAGGAAGTGGGGATATTCTTGATCATATTCTTAAAATTAATGCTGATTATTTTACTCCAGTTGACGAAGGTTTGATTCCATTAGGAGATCACAAAAGTGTTTTGGGAACTCCAATGGACTTTTTAAGTCCCAAAAAAATTGGTGATAGAATTAATAATAATGATGATCAGTTAAAAGTTGGGCTTGGTTATGATCATAATTGGGTTTTTAATGATTGGGATGGTACGTTAAAACTTGGAGTTTCTCTGTTTGATCCTCAATCTGGAAGATTAATGGAAGTTTTGACAACAGAGCCTGGTGTTCAATTTTATTCAGGAAATTTTTTAGATGGAACCAATATTGGTAAAAATCAAAAAGCATATCAATACAGATCTGCTTTGTGTTTAGAAACAGATCATTTCCCTGATTCACAAAACAATCCAAATTTCCCAAGTGTAGTTCTAAGGCCAGGAAAAGAATACAAACAAAAAACTATTTATAAATTTTCTACAAAATGATTTATGAATTTTATAGAAGGCACATTATAAAAAAGAAAAATTTAAAATTTTTTTTATTGACCTTATTTTTATTTGCTTGCTCAAATAATAATGTTTCTGAAAGACCAAATATTATTTTTATTATGTCTGATGATCACGCAGTCCCTGCTGTTAGTTCCTATGATGGATTTCTTTCAAATGTTTTTAAAACTCCTCATCTTGATCGTATAGGAAAAGAGGGTGCTATTTTTAACAATGCATTTTGTACAAATTCAATTTGTACACCAGCTAGGGCAAGTGTGCTTACTGGAAAATATAGTCATGTAAATGGAGTCTATACTCTCAATGAAAAAATTTCAGATTCACAAAATACTTTTCCAAAAGAATTACAAAAAACTGGTTATTATACAGGGATGATAGGTAAATGGCATTTACATACTGAGCCAAGAGGTTTTGATTATTGGAAAGTAATGATTGGTCAAGGTTTATATCATGATCCAATATATTGTGAAATGGGTAAGGGATGGTCTCCAGATCCTGAAGATGGTACTGGGGTTAAATATAATGGTTATGTAACCGATATAAATACTGATTTTGCAATAGATTTTTTAGATAATAGACCAAAAGATAAACCTTTTATGATGATGCTTCATTATAAAGCTCCACATGATGAGTGGGAGCATAGTGAAAAATATTCATCACTTTTTGAAGAGATTGATGTTCCTGAGCCTGAAACTTTATATGATGATTATTTAACTAGAGGGTATGGAATGTATGAAAACACTCAAAAAATAGGTGAAAATCATACATTTTACGAAGAAGAAACTGGTCATTTGCTGGGAAAAGAAAGAAAATCAGCTCAATATCAAACATATATTAAAAAATATCTTAGATGTGTAGCTTCAATTGATGAGAATATTGGAAGAGTATTACAATATTTAGATAACAATAATTTAACTAAAAATACAATTGTCATTTATACATCTGACCAAGGTTTTTATCTAGGAGAACATGGTATGTATGATAAAAGATTTATGTATGAAGAATCATTACAAATACCTTTTTTAATAAGATATCCAAAAAAAATTAAACCTGGAACTGTAAATAATGATGTAATATCTAATATAGATTTTGCTCCTACAATTCTTGATTTTGCTGGAAACAATATACCTAAAGATATACAAGGGAAAAGTTTTAAAGGGTTTTTCGAAAATTCTAAGAGTCTAAATTGGAGACAATCTTTATATTATAGATATTGGATGCATGGTGCACATTTTAATATTCCTAGTCACTATGGTATTAGGACTAAGGATTTTAAATTAATTTATTTTTATGCGAAAGGTTTAGGATATTCGCATGATAAATATTATCCAACTGATAATTGGGTATATAAAGGAAATGAAATTAAAGATTCAGAAGATTATTGGGAAATGTATGATTTAAGAAATGATCCAAATGAATTAAATAATATTTATGAAAATTCAAATTATAAAGAAATTAAGGAATCATTAAAAAAAGAATTATTTGATTTAAAAAAATATTATAAAGACACTGATGAATCTTTTCCTGAACTATATAGTCTTACAAAAAAATATTCTGATTAATTTTTTTTAGTCAATTTGTGATAAATACATTTAAAACAAAATTTTTTTATTTTATTATTATTTCCATGCTCGGAAGTTCTATTTATTCACAAAGTTTATTTCTTAATGAAATTATGTCAAAAAATGAATCATCATTACAAGATAAAGATGGTGAATATGTAGACTGGATAGAAATTTTTAATGGGTCAGATTTTACAGTAAATCTCGAAGGTTATAAATTAACTGATAATCCTGATTTACTTTCGAAGTGGATTTTTGGTCCCATATTGATTCCTGCAGATAGTTTTATTGTCATCTATGCATCTGATAAAAATAGAAATCTTTTAATTGACGATTTACATACAAATTTTAAAATTAAATCAGCTGGAGAAAATTTAATTTTATCTGATCAAAATGATCAAATTATTGATTCTATTTTCACGAATGTAATTCCAACTGATATTTCAAAAGGAAGAATGCCAGATGGAAGTAACAATTGGGTATTTTTTCAAAATTCCAGTCCTGGAGAATCTAATTTACTTGATGCAGTTGTAGAATTTAAAATTATTGAGAATCCTAATTTCTCTATTGATGGAGGTTTTTATGATGATCCTGTTAAATTAGATCTTTCATTATCTAATAATTCAGATGAAAAAATAATTTTATATAGCTTAGATGGTTCTGAACCAAGCATTGTTTATTCTGATACACTTTTTATTTCAAAAACTACGGTTGTTCGATCAAAAGTAGTCAATTCAAATGATGGGCAAACAAGTAAAATTGAAACTCAAACTTTCTTTATTAATGAAAACATTGATCATTCTTTACCAGTTTTTTCTATAGCGACTAACCCTTCTAACTTTTATGGTGAATCAGGTATCCTTGAGGAAGAAAATTTAGTTTGGGGACCAAATAATGCTTTAATTGATACGGAGATTCCAATTAATATTGAAATGTTTGAAGAAGATCATGGTAATTTAGCATTTAATCATCTAGCAGGTTGTGAATTATTTGGATCTGGATCCACATATGAGCCTCAAAAATCTTTAGCAATTTATTTCAGAAGTAAATATGATGTAGGTGAATTAAAATATAAATTATTTGAAAATAGTCCAATATCCGAATATGAAGCTTTTATTTTAAGAAATAGTGGAAATGATATGTATGCAACTCATTTTAGAGATGCATTAACAATTTCTCTTTTGGATAATAATACAAACTTAGATTACCAACATTATCGACCATCGATAGTTTTTTTAAATGGTGAGTATTATGGAATTTTGAACATTAGAGAAAAAATAAATGAACATTATATTGAACACCATCATTTTGTGAGTAAAGAGAATCTTGATTTATTATCCTATAAAGAGGTTGAGCAACCTGTTATAATTCATGGTGATATTCAGCAATATACAGATTTGTTAATTTATCTTCATAATAAAGATTTAAATGATAAAGATAGTTATCCACATATAGCTGATATTGTTGATATTGAAAATTTAATAGAATATCAAATAATGGAAATTTA
>CENP01089834.1_pt1 | contig 16742 bp, 13 predicted proteins | sample 361281 | NCBI WGS metagenome assembly CENP01 (sample SAMEA2591122, study PRJEB7988) | marine metagenome | biome: marine biome (ENVO:00000447); feature: deep chlorophyll maximum layer (ENVO:xxxxxxxx); material: saline water (ENVO:00002010), including plankton (ENVO:xxxxxxxx) | depth 70 m | reverse complement strand
ATTGTAATTAGAAATAAAAAAAATATTGTGATAATTAAACCATTAATCCCAATTAAAGAAGCAATTCTTGGAATTCCCTTTATTATACCTAGATAAACACTAATAAAAATTACTGCAGTAATAAATGACATTATTAAAAATGAACGAATTGAAAAGGAATATTTTTTAAAATAAAATATCATTCCCATAAATGGTAAAGCTAATAAATTTAAAAGGTGAATCCCCGTTGCCAAACCTAGAACATATGAAATTAAAAGCAAAAATCTTTCATGTCCTTGTTTATCAGAGTTTTCATTCCAATGTAAGATTAACCAAGCTACCAAAGCTGTTGATAATGTGCTTAAAGAATATACCTCAGCTTCTACAGCATTAAACCAATGACTATCAGTAAACGCAAAAATTAAAGAACTTATAAAAGCAGATCCATAAACAATTATTTGATCAAAATTATTTTTTATTTTTCCTCGATAAATATTAATTAGTTGAACAACTATCAAATAAAGAAACATAACTGAAAGAGCACTAGCAATTGGGGAAATAATATTAACTCTAAATGCAATATCAGAGCTTATTGGAAATAAAGAAAATATTCTACCTATAATTAAAAAAAGCGGGCTACCCGGTGGATGAGGAACTCCTAAAATATATGACGTAGCAATAAATTCTCCGCAATCCCAATAAGAGACAGTTGGCGCCATTGTTATAAAATAAATTAAAAAAGTAATTAAAAAAACAAAGCCAGATATAAAATAATTTATATTATTTATCTTCATTTATATCTTCTTTTTCATTTTTTTCTTTAGAGTTATTTTCATTTTTTAATTCATTACTTGATTCTTTTACAGTAGTTTTTTTTAATTCTTCAAGATAATTTATTTTTAAATTATTTAAACTTGTTTCAATATAAGTAGACAACTCCGAATTTAAATTTCCTTCCATTTTATTTTTCATCATTTCTATTACGTCAATATAAAAACTTGCCTCATCTAGTTTTCTTTCAGTTTTATCTGTAACAGGATTTTTAAGCTTACCCATTGAAATCCAAGACTGTTGGGTAAACATTGTTATTATTTGAATAAGAAGTTGATCTTCTTTGTCATTTTTTTTATCTACCATTATCCCTATTCCCTTTCAATCATATTTTTTTTACCAATGTAAATTAATGAACTATACATATTATTGGTATATTTTGCTTTAAAATTTGAAATAAAACCAACTAATAACGAATTCAATAATGAAGTTTTTTTATATCTAGAACTTAAATAAGAAACGTAATATGCATCAAATGGTAAACCTATTATATTTGAAATAAGCAAATTTGATTTTTTTAAAATTTTTTTAACACTTTTTTTACTATAATGATATAAATGTCTGGGGACATCATTAGCTGCCCAATACTTACCAAAAAATTTGCTATCGAAAGATTCATAATTAGGTACAGCAAAAATAAATTTTCCATCGTCATTTAAAATTTTATTTACTTTATTAATATATTCTATTGGTTTGTCTACATGTTCTAAAGTGTGCCACATTGTAATAACATCAAACCTTATATTCCTTAAATCAAAAAATTGATCAATATTTAAAACTTTCAAATTGAATCTTTGCATAGCAATACTTCTTGCTTCATTTGATGAATCAACACAAACAACATCCCATCCAGAATTCTTCATAAATGAAGCAAACTCACCAGTTCCACATCCTATATCAAGTATTTTCCCTTTTTTTAAATGAGAATGTTTTTCAATCAATTTTCTTTTTTTAAAAAACATATATTTTCTAATAATATTATAAAGTAAATCAATAAGAGAATATGTTTTTTTTTTATGTGGCCTATAATTTTTTGATTCATAATATTTTTTTAATTGATTTTTTTCAGGTAATGGAGAAGTAATTCTTATTTCACATTTTGGGCATTCTAAAATATCAAATTTTTCTTTCGTTGCAATATAATCTATAGCAGAAAAAATTTTATTTAAATTAATGTTTTCACAAAGGAAACAATGTTTAATTTTTATCATTATAAAATATTTTCAACTTTCATATAATTCTTAAATTCTTTAAAAAAATTTGCTCTAATTTTTTTATTCTTTCTTAATTTTAATTCAGGGTCCTTAAAAATCAACTCAGATGCAACCTCTTTTGCTTTTTTAATAATTTCTAAATCATTAATAATATCACCAATTTTCATTTTAGGGAAACCATGTTGCATTTCGCCATAAAATTCACCAGGACCTCTTAATTTTAAATCATAATCAGATATTTTAAAACCATCATTAGTTGATTCCATAATTTCCATGCGTTTTATAGAATTTTCATTTCGATTAGTATGATTTAAAATACAATATCCTTCTTTTGAACCTCTACCAATCCTACCTCTAAGCTGATGCAATTGAGACAAACCAAATCTCTCTGAATTTTCTATTAACATTACAGTTGCATTAGGAACGTCAATTCCAACTTCAATAACAGTTGTTGAAACTAGAATATTAATTTTATTATTAGAAAAATCATTCATAATTATTTCTTTTTCACTTTGATCCATTTTACCATGCAAAAGTTCAACTTTTAAATTATTGAAAATTTTTTTTAATTCTTCAAACCCAATTATTGCAGCTTTTAAATCTAATTTTTCCGATTCATTTATTAATGGAAAAACAATAATACATTGTTCGCCATTTTTAATTTTATTTTTAATAAAATCATAAACTTTATTAATTTGATTATTTGAAATTACTTTTGTGATTATTTTTTTTCGAAAATTTGGTTTTTCATCAATTAAGGAAATATCCATATCAGAATGATATGCTATAGCAAGACTTCTAGGTATTGGAGTAGCTGTCATTGATAAAATATCAGGATTATTTCCTTTTTTAAATAATTTATCTCTTTGAGAAACTCCAAATCTTTGTTGTTCATCTATTACAATTAATCCTAAGTTTTTAAAAATTACATCCTCTTGAAAAATTGCATGTGTTCCAATAACGATGTCTATTTTTCCATTTTTAATATCATCAAGCAAAGAAACTCTATTTTTTTTCTTTAAATTTCCTACTAGTAATCCCACTGAAACATTTAAATTTTTTAAATATTTTAAAAGTTGACTTAAATGCTGTCTAGCTAAAATTTCAGTTGGAACCATTATCGCAACCTGAGATTTATTCTTAACTACTAAATAACTAGAAATTATTGCAACAATAGTTTTTCCAGAACCAACATCACCCTGAATTAATCTATTCATCACTTTAGCTTTTATCATATCATTAAAAATTTCTTTTAATGTTCTTTTTTGGGCATTTGTGAGCTCAAACTTAATGTTTTTAAGTATTTGACTGATTAAAGATTTTTTATATAAAAACTCCTTTCCTGGGAGGTTTTTTAATTTAACTTTTCTATAGGCCATTAGTAACTGGATGTAAAAATGTTCGTTAAATTTTAATCGAAAGATAGATTTTTTCAATTCATCAAGATTTTTAGAAAAATGAATATTTTTTAATGCTAAGTTCAAGGGATATAAGTTTTCTTTGTTTATTATTTTTTTTTCAAAGAATTCTTGATCTTCAAAATTATACTTTAATAAAATTTCCCTAATTATTTTTCTTAATCCCCTACTTTCTAATCCAACTTTTTTTAATAACTCATTACTTGGATATATAGGAATAATTCCACCTGAATTTAATGGTTCCATATCTTGTAGATTAATAATATCATATTCAGGATGAATAAGTTGATAACCTTTAAAAAAATCAACCTTACCACTTACAATAAGTTTATCACCTATAGAAAAAATTTTATTCATATAATTAGAGCCATTAAACCAAATACATTTAATGATACCTGATTTATCACTAATGATTAATTCAAAAAAATTTCTTTTTTTAGATCTTCTTAAACCAAATGCTTCAACAGAAGCAATAATTGAAACCAAATCTCCTTTTTTAAGGTTTTTTATTTTGGTAAATGAAGTTCTATCAACATGTTTTCTTGGAAAGAAATATAAAAGATCAAGAGGTGTTTCAATTCCAAGAGATTTGAAAATTTGAATCTTTTTTGATCCAATATTATTTATAGATATTAAATTGCTTTTAATTGAATATTTTTTTGACTGTATTTTAGGTGATTTATGCATTCATATTTTGAATTTATAACCAATCCTTAATATAAGTATATGAAATAGCCTCTGTTTCTAAACCACTTATAGATATATCAAATTCAATTGTATTCGAATTAGTTTTTCTATAATCATGAGATGGTTCTCTTATTACCCAATTACCAAAAATATGTTCAATAATTTTGACATTAATTTTCTCATTCCGATTATTTTTTAATTCAATTAAAATAGTTACTTCTTCACTTTTCTTTTTTTTATCAATATTAACGATTTCTCTTTTTCCAAATACATTTTCTGACCTTCCAGATTTCAAAATTACTTTTTCGCCTATATCAATTTGACTAATTAAGTTCTCACCCTTAAACAAAATTTTACCATTTTTGTTTTTTTGGTAAATATTAAAATTTCCAGTTGGGATGATATTATTAATTTGAGATGAATCATTTTCAAAAGAAATTTCTAGCAAAAGTGGTTCTGATTTTTTTATTAATTCAGTATTCTCAAATGTATATGTTCTGTTAAATTTTATCTTTTTTTCAGGAAATAATGGTGTAACAACTTTATCATTTTTATTTAAAAAAATATTTTTTGGAATGTTATAAATCACGTAATCATCTTCAATAGCTTTTTCATTGTTTAATTTAAGATTTCCTTCAACCAAATTAACTTTCAAGTTTTTAAAATCTAAATTTGTTGAATTATTTATTTCTGACTTTGAAACTAAAGTAGCATTCAATTCATCAGAATCCATAATTAATTGATAATTTGAAACCCAATTAAATCCATTAGAAACATAAATTAGTTCACCTTGATATTTACCATTTGAACTTACAGTTACATCCCATTCAATTGTTGGATTAGTTAATGAATAATTTTTTTTATACGAAGATTCAATTAATGATATATCATTAATATTAATAAAATTAATTTTACCACCTGATTTAACGGATAACCAATTTTTTTCAATATTAATTAAAGCACCTTTAATTTCTTTACCATCTTGTGTAGTAATAGAAATGTTTTTTTCAATTTGGCTATCAAGATATGAAATACTTCCAAAATTGTTTTTAAAAAATTCTTGATAATTAATAGTAACATTATCCATCGATAATAAAATTGAATTAAAATCTGTCTCATGGGGAATATTGGAAAACATAACTTTACTAGTACCTGATTTTAATTGAAAATTGATTGGTTGACGTATAAGTGCAAAGTTGTCTTTGTATATTGTAATAAATGCATTATTGGACTGAGCAAAACAGACCATAGATAAAAAAATAAATTTTAAAAAAATTTTCTTCATTTTAGATAATCAATATTTTGGTTAAGCTTTATAAGATTTTCTTTAATATCTTTGACTTTATTTAATTCTTTTTTTATAATTTGTTTTGGAGCTTTTGAAATAAAATTTTTATTGTTGATTTTTAAATTAATAACTTCCAAGCGTGATTTCAAACCATCAATTTTATTTTGAATACGTATCTTTTCTTGCTCAACATTAACAATCTTGTCTAAAGGAATATATATTTCTACTAAGTTATAAATAATCATAGCCGATTGTTTTGGTCTTTTTATATTCTCATTGAATTCAATTTTTTTTACATTTCCTAAGTCCATTATCAACTGTATGTTGTTATAAATTAATAAAGATTTTTTACTTTTTATCAATAAATCGGATTTTTGAGATGAAGGAATATTCATTTCAAATCTTAAATTCCTTAGTTTAGTGATTAAATTCTTTAAATCTTCAAATTGATTATTAATTTTTTTATCAAAATTAAATTGACCTATTTGTGGCCAATCAGAGATAACAATATCTAAGTCATTGTTTTTTAATTTAAATCTATTCCATAACTCTTCAGTTATAAATGGAGAAAACGGATGCATCAATTTTAATACTTTATTAAAAATTGTTAAAGCATTTGAAAATGCAATTATTTTTTCTTCTACATCATCTGATTGCAACCGAGATTTGATAATTTCTATATACCAATCACAATAATCAAACCAAACAAATTCATAAATACATTTTGCAATTTCATTAAATTTATAATTTTTAAAGTTTGAGTTTATGCTTTCAATTGTTAAATCTAACTTATTTATTATCCATTTGTCTGATAAATCTAAATTTTTATTTTTTAATTCATCTTCAGAAAGAATTGAAATATCATTAGAATAAAAAGATAAAAATCTAGCTACGTTCCAGATTTTATTCATGAAATTTCTACCCTGTTTTATTCTTTCCTCTGAAAATAAAATATCTTGGCCTTGAGGAGCAACAAGCATTATTCCAAATCTTATAGCATCTGCACCGTAATCATCAATTAGTTTTATTGGGTCAGGTGAATTCCCCAGTGATTTACTCATTTTTCTTCCGTCCATATCTCTAACCATCCCAGTAAAATAGACATTTTTGAAAGGTATTTCTTTTTTGAATTCTAGACTTGCCATAATCATTCTAGCAACCCAAAAGAAAATTATATCTGGTCCTGTTACTAAATCATCAGTAGGATGGAAATACTCAAGATCTTCAGAATCTTCAGGCCAATCATGAACAGCCATAGGCCATAACCATGAACTTGCCCAAGTGTCGAGAACATCCTCATCTTGAACCCAATTATCTTTATCATTTGGAGGAGTTAATGAAACATGAAGTTTATTATTATCCTTTTTTGAGTACCATACTGGAATTCGATGTCCCCACCATAATTGTCTACTAATACACCAATCTTGAATATTAACCATCCAATGTTCGTAAGTTTTAACCCAATGTTTAGGATAAAAATTTATATGTTTATCTTTCACTACATTTATAGCAGGAGAAGCAAGCTTTTTCATTGAAATGAACCATTGTTTTGACAAATAAGGTTGAACTGGAACATTCCCCCTTTCAGAAAAACCAATGTTGGTTTTATAAGGTTCAATTTTATAAATAAGATTTAATTTATTTAATTCGTCTACGATTTTTTTTCTAGCTGATTCAATATTTAAACCAACAAAAGATTTTGGAACATTATTATTTAGAGTCCCATCAGGATTTAAAATATTAATAATTTCTAGATTATGTCTTTTAGATATTTCAAAATCATTTGGATCATGTGCTGGTGTAATTTTTACCAAACCAGTACCAAAATTTTTATCTACATAATTATCAGCTATTATTGGAATTTTTCTTTGAGTAAAAGGTTCAATTGCATATTTGTTTTTAAAATTAAGGAATCTCTTATCATTAGGATTCATAGCAATGGCCGTATCACCTAAAATTGTTTCTGGTCGCGTAGTGGCAACAATTAATTTTTCATTGCTATTTAAAATTGGATATTTTACGTACCATAAATTACCATTAATTTCTTTAAAATAGACCTCTTCATCTGAAATTGCTGATTGACTTGCTGTACACCAATTGACCAATCTATTACCTCTATAAATTAATCCTTTGTTGTACAAATCTACAAAAGCATGAAGAACAGCTTTTGAATATTTTTCATTTAATGTAAAACTTTCCCTTTTCCAATCACATGAACATCCAAGTCTTTTTAATTGTTCCGTAATTAAAGAGCCATATTGCTTTTTCCATTCCCAAGAATATTCAATAAATTTTTCTCTTGAAATATTTTTTTTAACAATTCCTTTTTTAAGGAGCATTTTAGTTACTTTAGTCTCAGTTGCTATAGAAGCATGGTCTGTGCCAGGAATCCAACATGTACTTTTACCCATCATCCTTGATCTTCTAATTAATACATCCTGAATTGTATTATTTAAAACATGACCAATTGTAAGACTTCCTGTTATATTTGGCGGTGGAATTACAATTGTATATGGTTTTTTATTTTTATCTACTTTAGCATCAAAATATTTCTTTTGAATCCAATGTTTATACCATTTTTTTTCTACATCCAAAGGACTGTAGATTTTAGGAATATTTATTTCTTTAGGCATTACTTAAAACTATTTATCAAGTATTAAACTAAAAGCAGTAGTTAATTTTAAAATATTTGCATTGGCATTAATTAAATTATCAGTAATAATTGAACAAATATTTGACAATACTATATAACATATTTTTTTATCAGATTCACATAATTGAAGTAAATCAAATTTAGAAATTTCTCCCATTTTGCAATCAGAAATTGCTTTCACAGTTGCAGTTCTTAATTCTTTAGTTCCAAAAATAGACATTTCCCCAAAGATTGGATATTGATCACTTTTAAGATTTAAAATTGATTTTTCTCTTGTGTCAAAATTTGCTTTTGATAATTCTAGAGTTAGTGCTTGCGTAATTTCAACTTCACCATCTAAAAGAAAAAAAAGAGTTTCACCTTTCTCCCCTTCATTAAAGATTATATCATTTTTTGAATGTTTAATGATTGATATTTTCTCTTCAAATAAATTAATTTGAGACTTATTTAAACCATTAAAAATTTTAAATTTTTCGTATTGATTTCTCATAAAATTTCCTACTTTATTTGATTACAATTGCTTTTTCATTTTCTTTAATAATATATTCATCTTTTGGATTCACAATCACATTCATTTTATTTTCTTCAGTTAAAGAATGACCGGCATCTTTTAATTTTCTTTCAATAAAATGATCTAAGGCTGAAGTATCCGAAGATAATATTTCGCCAATTCCTATTTTTTCATCCTCAGAATAAACTGATATTAAAATTAATCCCATTTTTTTAAAATAATTAAATAAGGAATCATATGTTTTTCCAATAAATGTATCTGGAATATCTAACTGTTTAAAAATTGATTTGGTTTTTAAACTCATTAAATTTTCAACTGTTCTAGAAACTCCTGGTTCGTTTACACTAGATGCAACCATATAAGAACTAAAATCATCGCTAAGTATTATTTCATCTGCATTTGCTCTTTTAATATGGGTGAGATTTTCTCTATCTACAATAAATGCAATAACTCTACAATTAGGTGCAGAAGTTTTAATTGTTAAAGTTGCGAAAATTGTTTTCTCATCAGGATGACCTGTTGAACTTGTCAAATAATCTGAGGGTAAAATAATAACTGTTTTTGCTTTTTTGACATTTGCCTTATCAAGTATTGGCTCGCGTGTAAAATCACCCTTTACAAATTTAAAATTTATTCCTTTATGACTATTTCTAAAAGTTGAAATTGTCTCATCATTTTGATTGTTAATTAATACTATGTTTAATTTTTTATTTTCATGCATATTTTGCAATGAATCTATAATATTATCAACAAGACTGTTCCAACCACAAATTACAATATGATCACTAATTTTTAATATTTCCAAACCTTTATCCTCCCTTATTCTCCTTGCTACAAAAATTGATGATACTGTTGCGGTTAACAATGCAGTTAACGAAATTCCAGCAAACATTATAATAATTGCTAGAATTCTTCCCTCAAAAGTTTTAGGGGCAAAATCACCATAACCAACCGTTGTCATTGTAACTATAGCCCACCAAAAGGGATTCATTCCTTCAGATAAACCATCCTCTCCATTTGGAGCAATTTCAAATTGACTAATAAGCCATCCACTTAATAACATAACAATAAATATGGTACTTATAATTTGAGTGAATGGGTTCTCGAATACCTTTTTGAATAAAATTACCATCATTATAATTTAAACATTAGGTTGGAATTTTTTTATGAATTGTATTAAAAATTATTTTTTTGTTATTAATGCTACACTTTCTATATGAGGGGTATGAGGGAACATATCAATCATTGCAAGTTTTTTTAATTTATAACCTCTTCCTAATAAAACATTTAAATCACGCGCTTGAGTAGTTGGATTACAAGAGATGTAAATTATTTTATTAGTATCAAGTTTAATCAAATTTTTTAAAAGCCTAGGATGAATTCCTGCTCTTGGGGGATCTAAAAGTAAAATATTTGGATTAGGTATTTTTTTTGAATTTAATATATTTTCAAAATCCTTATCTAAATTCACTTGAAAAAATTTGCAATTTTCAATTTCATTCCTTTTCATATTTTGATATGCATCTTTTATTGCAGATTCAATTATTTCAAAACCATATACTTTTTTCAAATGATTTGCCATATAAATTGAAATTGAACCTGTCCCACAATATAAATCAAAAAGAATGTCACTTGGTTTGAGATCAGCCATTTTTTTTGTAATTGAATATAAATTTTCAGCTTGATTAGTGTTAGTTTGAAAAAATGAATTTGATGAAATTTCAAATTCATATTTATCAATCCTATCTAAAATAAATTTATCTCCATATAGCAAGATTTCATATTCACCATAAGATGTATCACTTTTTTTAGAATTGATATTATTTACAATTGATTTAATATTTTTAAAATTTTTTATTAATTCATCTACAATTGGCATTAAAATTATTTTATTTTCGTATGCAGTAACAAAATTAATCATTATTTCTTTTGTTTTTTCACCTCTTCTAATAATCAAATTTCTTAAAAACCCTTCATGTGTTTTTTTATCATATGGAGGAATTTTATTTTGTTTTGCTAAATCCTGAACTAAACATAAAATTTCATTTCCAACAGGGTTTTGTATCATACATTCATCTATATTAAGAATTTTGTCAAACCTTCCAGGAATATGAAGTCCTAAAGCAAAAATTTTATCATTAGGACTATAATTTGCTTCATTTAACAACCATCTCCTTGAAGAAAAAGTAAAATCCATTTTATTACGATAATTAAAAATTTTTTCTGCAGGAAAAAAATAATCAATTTTTTTAATTTCAATTTTTCCGATTTTATTGAATATATATAAAAGTTGTTTTTTTTTTAACTGAACCTGATAGTCATAACTTAAGTGTTGGAATGAGCATCCACCACAAACTGGAAAATGATTGCATGATGATTTTTGATAAAATTTTGAATTTTCTATTATAGATAAAATTTTTGCCTCACCAAAAGATTTTTTTCTTTTAATGAGTCTAACTAACAATTTTTGTTCGGGAATTGCATTTCTTACAAAAATTTTAAAATTATTATAAGTAGATATACCTTTTCCACCAAATGCAATATCTTTAATAATTAATTCAAATTCATCGCCAATTTTTGGTTTTTGTATATTTGAAATCAATTTATTTTAATAATTATATCTTTAATATCATTTATAAGATGGTTTGCTTTTTTTAACGAAGTTGATTCAGCATATATCCTTACAATTGGCTCCGTATTAGATTTTCTAATATGAATCCATTGATCATCAAATAAAATTTTTAATCCATCTAAATTATTTCTTTTATTTTTTTTATAAATATCATTTAATTTTTTGAATAATTTATTTTGATTTATTCCTTCAATTGATACTTTATCTTTACAAATATAAAATTTTGGTAAAGTTTTCATTAAATCACTTAAAGATTTTTCACTGTTGCAAAGCAACGCAATAATCAGAATAGATGCTACTAGAGAATCTCGACCTAAATGAATATCTCCAAAAATCACACCACCATTTCCTTCTCCACCAAATGAAGATTGTTGTTTTTTCATCATTTCAACAACATTTATTTCACCAACTTTTGTCCTAATTACTTCAACACTATTTTGATTTGCTATTTTATCAACTGCTAATGTTGTAGAAAGATTTGTTATTACTGTTTTTTTATAATTTGTTGATTCTAAAAAATATTTTAAAGCTAAAACAAGAGTATACTCTTCTCCTATTGGATTTCCGTCATTATCGATAACGGCCAATCTATCACCATCAGGATCTGTTGCAAATCCAATATCACATTTCTCTTTTAAAACTGTTGTTGATAGAAAATCTAAGTTTTCAGGAATCGGTTCCGTTCCTCTGGTAAATTCCCCTGTTGGTTTACAATTTATTTCTACAACATTACAACCAACTTCTTTTAGTAGATTTGGTAGTACAATTGAACCTGCTCCATTTACAGCATCAACTGCAATTTTTAATTTTCTTTTTTTTATTTTTGAAAAATCAATAAATGGAATTCCTAAAACTTTTTTAATATGACTATTAATTAATTTAATCTCATTATTAGAGTTGTCATCCAACAAAACATCACTAAAAGAACTATTATTACTATTTAAAAACTCATTTTTTAATTTTAATAATCTATTAATTTGTTTTTCATTAAAAAAACAACCATCTTCACATATAAATTTTATTCCATTCCATTCTGAGGGATTATGACTTGCCGTAATCATTATTCCAGCGACAGCATTTGTACTTTTAACAGCATATTGCAAAGTTGGTGTAGGAACTATACCACAATTTTTTATTTTTCTTCCGCTTTGTTTAATAATTTGAAAAATTATTGATAAAATTTTTTCTCCAGACTTTCTTGAATCCCTTGCAATAAGAATTTTTCCATTTTTACAAAATTCATTAATTCCTTTTGCATAAGATATTAAAATTCTATCATTTAAATCTTGTTCTGAGATTCCTCTTACTCCAGATATAGATTCAATTAACATTGTTTCTCCTAAATGATTTCATATTGAAAAAAAAACCAGACCCGTTAATTCGGACCTGGTTTATTAACTTAATTAATTAAAAAAAAAAAATTATCTTCTAGTTTTACTACGTTTAAGTTGTTTTTCAGCGCTTGGTTTTAAATAAAAAGATTTCTTTTTTACTTCACGTAAAATACCAGCTTTTTCATATTTTTTTTTGAATCTTCGAATCGCTCTTTCAAGCTCTTCACCTTTTTTAACTGTAACTTCGATCAATTGAAAAATACACCTCCTCTATCCTAAATAATTTCTTAAACTTTTACTTCTAGATTTGTGCCTTAATCTACGAATCGCTTTTTCTTTTATTTGTCTAACTCTCTCACGAGTTAAATTAAACTCTTCGCCAATTTCATTAAGTGTTAATGCATAATCTCTTCCGATACCAAAATACATTTTAATAACATCTCTTTCTCTATCTTTTAATGAATCCAAACATTGTCTAATTTCTTCTTTCAATGATTCAAGCATTAAACCTGATTCTGGAGGTCTTTGATTATCATCTTCAATAACATCCATTAATGAGTTTTTATCTCCATCTCTAAACGGTGCATGAAGAGAATGATGTCTTCTTGAAATTCTAATAGCATCAGTAACTTCTTCACCCTCCATTTCAAGTTGTTTTCCAATTTCATCTTCATTTGGAGGTCTTTGATATTCAGATTCAAGACTTTGAGCTGCTTTTGTAATCTTGCTTATAGTTCCAACCCTATTTAATGGTAATCTTACAATTCTTGAATGTTCAGCTAATGCTTGGAGAATAGATTGTCTTATCCACCAAACTGCGTAAGAAATAAATTTAAATCCCCTTGTTTCATCAAATCTCTCAGCTGCTTTAATTAAACCTAAATTACCCTCATTAATTAAATCAGTTAAAGGTAAGCCCTGACCTTGATAATCTTTAGCAACCGAAACTACAAATCTCAAATTTGCTTCAGTTAATTCATTTAATGCTATTGGATCACCTTGTTTAACCTTTTGCGCTAATTCTATTTCTCTTGCTGGTGCAAGGGGTTCATATTTTCCAATTTCTTCTAAATATCTACTTAAACTTCTATTTGCATCTGAGGCCATAAAATATCCTTTTATAATATATCTTAATTATATTGAAACCCAATCTGACTACTATAAGTTTACTACCATTTTCAAAATTCTACAACAGTCATAAAAAATATTATAAAACTATTTTTTTATCAATGATCCATTTAGTTAATAAAATATATTGATCAACACTTAAATCCTCTGGTCTTAGAGAAAAATCAATTGGAGGTTTAAGATTATAAATTGATGACAATGTATTTTTTAAAATTTTTCTTCTTTTACCAAAAGTTAATTTTGTGATTTTTTTCAATACTTCTATTTTTTTACTAGAATTAATATATGTTTTTTTTTTTGAGAATCTTACGAATGCAGAATGAACTTTCGGTTTAGGAACAAACACTTCAGGAGGTATACTTAAAACCTTATCAACATTACAAATAGATTGAATATTCACAGATAATCTACCATAATTCTTAGAACCTGATTTTGATATTATTCTATCTGCTACTTCTTTTTGAAGCATAAAGTAACAATTATCTATTAAATCAAGTTCTGGGATAATTTTAAATAGTATTTTAGATGATATATTATATGGCAAATTTCCTATAATTCTTATTGATTTGTAATCTTTAAATAATTTGGTTAAATCAATATTTAAAAAATCATCATTAATTAAATCAAAATTTTGGTTTAAGATTTTTTTTTTTAAAAACAAAACCAAATCACTATCTATTTCTACACCTATAATTTTTTTTACTTTATTGATTAATAACTCTGTTAAAGCACCTTCACCACAACCAATCTCAACAAAAACTTCATTATTTTTTGGATTAATGATTTTGATTAATTTTTCTAATAAATTTTTGTCTGCAAGAAAATGTTGTCCCCATTTTTTTTTTGCTAAATTTTGCATTTATATTTTAAAAAAAGTTTCAGCATTTTTAGTAGTTATTCTAGAAACTTCTTCTAATGAAACATTTTTTATATCTGCTATTTTTTTTGCTATATATGGTATATTTGAAGGTTCATTTAATTTTCCTCTATTTGGAACAGGTGATAAAAATGGACAATCAGTTTCAAGCATTATTTTTGATAATTCAATTTCATTAATTAGTAATTCTATATGTTTACTACCAAAAGTTATATTTCCTGTAAATGAAATTAAACAACCTTTTGAAATAATTTTTTTTGCAAATTCTAAATCATTTGAATAACAATGGAAGACAACATTATAATTTTTTACATCATCAATAATATCTAAAACATCAAATTGAGAATCTCTACAATGTATTATTGAAGGTAATTTTAATTTTTTTGCAAGTTTTAATTGTTTTGAAAAAAAATCTCTTTGAACTTTTTTTGAGGTATGATCTCTGTAATAATCCAACCCAATTTCACCTATTGCTACAATTTTTTTATTTTTAGATAAATATTCAAGCTCATTTAAATAGTCTTTATCTTTAACAATGCAATCTTGAGGATGGATGCCTACGGAACCAAAAATCGAATCATATTTTTTAGATAAATCTACACATTTCTTAGAATTCTCTAAATTAGTTCCAACGCAAATAATTTTTGATACATGATTACTTTTAGCACGATCTAGAATATCATCCAGTTGAGAGATAATTTTCTCATAATAAAGATGTGTATGTGTATCTATATACAATTAAGTTAATCTTAAACCGGAGGTGATTTCTTCGTTTTCAGATGTCAAAACAATAACTTTATTATCACTATTTGAAATTGCTAATAACATTCCATTTGATTCTTCTCCTCGAATAACAACAGGTTTTAAATTTGCAACAATCACAACCATTTTACCTATCAAATCATCAACATCATAATGTTCAGCAATTCCGGAAACTATTTGTCTTTTTGTTCCATCTAGCTCCACAAGCATTTTAATTAGCTTATTAGTTTTTTCAACTTTTTCTGCTTTGATAATTTTTGCAGTTCTCAAATCAACTTTTTTAAATTCATCAATTGAAATATAGTCTTCTGACATTTTTTCATCCTCAGTTTTTTTATTATTTTTATTTTGTTCAATTTTAGGAAAAGGTATTTTAAATAATCCAAGAGAGGTACCTGGAACCATGGATTTTTTAGAACTTTGTTCATTTAAACCTATCATAGAGTAAATATTTTTAATTTTTGTTGGCATTATAGGAAAAAGTAGATTAATTGCTATTCTCAGAGTTTCAATGGATGTATATAAGATTGAAGCAACCTTATTTTTATCATTTTTTACATGCTTCCAAGGTTGAGAAACTTCTAAGTACTTATTTATAGATCTTATAAGAGAAAAAATTAATTCTAAACTTTGATTAATATTATACTGAGAAATATTTTCATGAACTTTAGTATCAATAATATTTGCTTCCTTAATGAAATCTTTATCATAATTTTCTAAAAAATTATTGCTGGGTATTTCATTATTAAAATATTTTTTAATTAAAGTAGAAATTCTACCTACTAAGTTTCCTAAATCATTAGCTAAATCACTATTATATCTACTTATAAAAATATCTGGAGTAAATTTAGAATCCTGACCTAAAATCATATCTCTCATTAAAAAAAATCTCAAAGAATCAACCCCATATGTATCAATTATATCGAGAGGATTTATGACATTTCCTTTAGATTTACTCATTTTTTCATCTCCATACAACCACCAACCATGAGCAAAAATAGTTTTTGGTAAAGATATTTTTGCAGACATCAACATCGTCGGCCAGTATACAGCATGAGTAGTTAATATATCTTTTCCAATCAAATGAATATCACATGGCCAAAAATTTTCAAATGAGTTTTTATCATCCTTATAACCAATACCTGAAATATAATTTATCAACGCATCAAACCAAACATAAGTAACATAATTGTCATCAAATGGCAAATCTATTCCCCAATTAAATCTTTTTTTTGGCCTAGATATACATAAATCATTTAATGGTTTTTTTAAAAAACCTAAAATTTCATTTTTTCTATATTCTGGTTGAATAAATAATGGATTTTCATTTATGTGATTAATCAATCTATTTTGGTATTTTGACATTTTAAAAAAATAATTGGTTTCTTTTAATTTTTTTATATCTCTAAATTCTCCAGAATCAGCTTC
>CENP01057161.1_pt1 | contig 16789 bp, 8 predicted proteins | sample 361281 | NCBI WGS metagenome assembly CENP01 (sample SAMEA2591122, study PRJEB7988) | marine metagenome | biome: marine biome (ENVO:00000447); feature: deep chlorophyll maximum layer (ENVO:xxxxxxxx); material: saline water (ENVO:00002010), including plankton (ENVO:xxxxxxxx) | depth 70 m | reverse complement strand
TTTTTATAAATTTAAAGAAATAAATATTAAGCTATTGTTAATTTCAAGTCAAATTTTATAGATTAAGAAAATCACCAAAATGAAATTATTGTGTTTATTGTTAATACCACTTGTTTGTATTGGGCAAATTAAAAGAAACTATCCTCCAGTAATTGAAGACTTCAGGGAATATATCTATAAAAAAGCTAGTGGCATAGATTTAAAGCTATGGATATATTCTCCCATCAATAAAGAAGTTAAAACTCCTGCAATTCTATTCTTTTTTGGAGGTGGTTTTCGAAATGGTTCACCAGAGCAATTTACTTTTCAAGCAAGGTATTTTGCCAATAGAGGAATAGCAGGAATAGTAGTAGATTATCGTGTAAATAGTCGAAATAATGTAAAGCCAATAGAGTGTCTATCAGATGCAAAAGCTGCAATACAATGGGTTCGTAAAAATGCGAAGGATTTAAATATAGATCAAAACAAAATTATTGCTAGTGGAGGTTCTTCAGGTGGATACCTTGCAGCAGCCTCCTATTTCGTTGATAAAAAAGTTGTGGGCAACATTGATAAAACAAACGAAAAACCGAATGCACTCATACTCTTTAATCCTGGTGGAATGGATATGCCTGAAGTTAATGAAGATGATTTTATAATGCGTTTTGGAGCTCTTAAAAAAGATGTTAACTTAATTGAACTAATTGGAATGAATGCGCCACCTACATTAATTTTACATGGAGATGTAGACAAAACAGTTGATATAACTACTGTGAGAAATTTCACTAAAAAAATGAATACTTCGGGGCATAAATGTGAACTAAAGGAATATAAAAATGAACCTCATGGGTTTTTTAATTTCGGTCGTTCAAATAATGGCCCATTTTACCATACACTCTCTGTAGCTGATAATTTTTTGATTGAAATTGGATTTCTCGATCCCCTTGCTGAAAAAAAATAAATATTTTGCTCTCCAATTACATTTTTATAATCAGCCATACTAGGGATTCAATTTGAATAAAAATTTGAACAAAAAATGGAATTAATCAACTGTTAAATTGCTTTATATTAGATTCAAAAGTATGTAATTCTATTAAAATCATCTTCAAAAAAGTTCGATTTCACTACCCTAGCCTCCACGATCAAGCGTAACATCGTTACGTTTTAATACACAAAAAGCGCATCAAGTTTTACTTGATTGCGCTTTATTGTTTAAGACGCCTGGACTGATAGGACAGGAAGTTACATTTGCAGGACTGGATTTATGGGAATAACCCAAGGTTAGTCACTTTGAATCCACAAATTATTTCCGGGTAGAGTAATTTATTCTGATAAAGACTTATTTGCATTGGAACACATCCATTCCACACCATGTAACAATTGATTAATGATTTTAAACTCTCATTAATTGTAAGTGAGATGATTCGATTATTGCTTTGTGTCTAATAAATTTGTGTTGAGAAACACAGCATTAAACAACAATAATTTTCCGTTTTCCCAAAACGCTCTAAAATTGGGATTATCCACAAAATAACTAACGCTTCCTTTCCCAATCCGTTCTGTGCCAATAATCAATGACTTCTCTTGAGCATTAGCCACATTTTCACCTACAAAACCTGCTACAGCAGTTGCTCCTTTAGGGATGTAACTCACATTTATTCCTTTTTCTAAAAGTGAATAAGCCAAAGCTGAACGTTTAAGAGTGTAGTAGTTGGTGCTGTATCCCAGTCCAATGGGATGGGAATTATCTAAGATGGTTTTGTAAATCCCTCCATTGATAGCATTACTGATATTATTGCGCTTACGGTCTTCATAACGTTGGGTGGGATCCGGTGTTATTTTATTTTCCTTTCTTTTTATACCAAAGTCTTTTTGATCTTCAAAAAAGGACAAAGCGCGTTCTATTGCAATGATACGACCCCCTTGATTTAGCCAGCGCATAATCATTTCTTTTTTAGGTTCAGAACCTAGACTAGGGTATAACCCTGATGGCATGATGAGCACATCTATTTTTTTCATCACATTTTCAGAGAGTTGGTTAACACGAATTTGATGAAATGGATAATTTAAATCTTGCTCAAAATAGTGCCATAACTCACCATATGCATAAGGTGAAATTTTACCTTCTGTAAGCACTGCAATTTTGGGTTTTTTAATCCATTGAAAGCTATCTGAGCCCATGTCTGGTCCTTTTGAAGCATAGCCACTAGCAATCGGAATCAATTGCTTTTGAAATTCTTTTGCCAATCTATTAAGGGTAGCTTCAAATAAAGAGTTTTTCGTGTTTTCCCCTCTAATTATAAATAAACTTCCTGCTTTCCAGTATTTTCCAGCACTGCTAAAAGATTTTTTGCTAATGCGTAATTTGATATTAGCTTTTAGAAGTGCAGCCAAATATTTACCGTCTTCAAAGCTGTCATAGCTTGTACCCCAGGCGTAGGTTTCTAAAGAAATTGGCTGTTGAGGGAATGTTGATTTTTGTCGTTCATAATTGATTTTATTTTTGGTACCAACTGCTTTTAAACCGTAGGCATAAGGAAGAGACCAAGCGGTAATGTCATAAGTAAGTGAATCTTGAAGTTCTGTTTTAGGCTCGAACCATACCTGTAGCATTTTACCTTTAACTTGTTGAGTAGGAACTACTAAGGCTCCTTTTTCAAAGTTAGTACTGGAAATTGCCTGTTTTTCGTAATCATATCCTTTAATCGACAAATTTTGTTTCAAAAACCCAAATTCAACCTCATGTTGGTTGAGCAAACGTAATAACGGTCTCAATTTGTTGGTACTGCCTTGTAGAACATAATTTAGATATTTTCGGTCTTTATTCTCAAAGAAAGCTTGATAGTTCAGATTGAGAGCATGACGATTTTTAACAACAGTTTCGACAGTGGAAATGGCCGTTGTGTAGTGATGCTCAATACGATCAATAAGAGTTAATTCGATGCCTTCATCATTAAAAATACCCAGGCCCGCCACTCCATTACCTGCCTGCTCATAAGTCATTCCTATTGCACCTAAACTGGTTGGATAAGTGTCCCCATAACTTGGATATAGCAAGTCAAACACCTCTTTAGTGAAGTACAGCCACCCTTCACGATCGAAATAAAGGGCATGATTTTTTGCTAATTTATCTTGAAATTTCATCTGGTAGGGGGAAATAATTTCGTGTACTGGTTTAGCAGCGGGAGCAAAATAGTAGGGACTGTTGATTCCTTGTTCATGAAAATCCACATGTACATGAGGCAACCATTGGTTGTACTTTTTTAACCGTTGTTGTGTTTCAATTTGTGTAGCCCATGCCCAGTCTCTGTTTAAATCAAAAATATAATGGTTTGATCGCCCATTGTGCCAAGGCTCACTGTGCTCCCGAGAGAATTGATTGGCATCGTAAGGCTTACTGCGGTTTTGCTTGTACCAATTAACGTATCGGTCTCTGCCATCAGGGTTAACACATGGGTCAATGATTACAATTGTATTTTCAAGCCATTCAGTATGATTTTCAATTAAATTGTAAACCGTTTTCATTGCTGCTTCAGTACTTGAAGACTCGTTCCCATGGATATTAAAACTCAACCAAACAACTGCAACATCATCATTTTTTTCTCCTTTTACCAATCCAGTATTCTGGAGATGGCGTTGACGAATAGTTTCTAAGTTGGTTAGGTTTTCAGCGGTTGAAACATAGGCCAACTGAAGAAGACGCCCTTCATAAGTGGTGCCATAAGGATCCAAACTGACCATCTCGGAATGATAGTCAAGATGTTCAAAATAATCCACTACTTGATGGTGTCTGGAGAAAGTAGTCCCCAGGGTATAGCCTAAAAAACTATCTGGAGATTGTAATTGCCCAAGGACAGGTAAAGTGACAAGAAGAACGAATAAATGAAGTGTGATTTTTCTCATACATTTTTTAAATTCCCTTAATATACCAATTTATTTAATTTCCTTTAAAGAATTTTACACAACAACTGTCCAATTCCTTTACGAATACCAACCTATCACGGAGGGCTGTAAGAACGTATCTTGTAGTCGTTAGATACCCCCACCCCACTCCATCTTGTGTTAAATCAAAGAATCCCCTGACCAGCATCAAGATTTTTGGATGAAATCACGTGTAAATATTATTAAACTCGCTGAAATCAACACTAAAATCGTTTGATTTCACCCCCCAAGCTTCCACTATTGAAGTTATTGTTATTAAATTGTCAAACCTATTCTTTAATAATCTTTTTGATGAACACTTGATTTGTCATTTCTACTTGAATAAAATACATCCCTGCGCTTAGCTCTGAAATATTAAGTGATTTCTGATTTTTGGAAAAGCTTTTTGCCATGATCCTTTGCCCACTTAAATTTAAAATTTCAATCGATTTTATTTCGTCCTCATGAACAGAGCTTAGGTATAAAAAATCACGTGTGGAATTTGGATAAATCGATATTGGCAAACCATCAGTGCTGCCAAACGACAACAGATCCTCTGCGCTTGAACTAGCAATCCAATTTTCTGCTAAACTATTGTCATAATCCAAATCAATTAACTGTAAATAGTAGCCCTCTCCATCTGCAACTACAGGCCACGGTGCCTCGTCCAGATAAGTTACAGAGTCGATCAAATTACCGAAGCCGTCCAGCAATCTAATTTCTTGGCTGCGATTTGATAACTTCCTGGAAAATTCATCATAAGGAGTTAGGCCGTAGAATGATAAAAATACATCAGCATCGTTTGCCAATAAAACTGACTGATTTGGCCCAATTGATGAGCCTGAAGGAAACTGAAATGAAATTCCCAGGCCCCCAAAATAAATCCCAGTAGTATTTACAGTGTTGCTGCTGTTATTGGTAATCTCTATAAATTCGTAATCTCCATCATCACTCTGTTGCGGATGGTAATGAATTTTGCTAATAACAAGTGGTGGCGTGGTAATTTGGTCGCACAAAGACGTATCCGAAAGTTCGGTAGACAACCAATCGATTCGTTGTGTCACAAACGTTTTCATAGCGTTAATACGGTTTGTGAAATCGATGTCAAAACCCCATTGCAACTCTTGACGATCAACAGCTTCAGTGATCAGAGACACGGTTTTATCGATTAGCTCAAAAACCTTGTTCTCAGAAAGTGGTTGGCCCGTAGCTGTGAGCTCATTCCATCGTCGAGCTAAATAACATTTGAAATGGGGTTCGTTAAACAGGTTTTGCCAAAATTTCGAACCTACATTTCCATCCATGAACTGCCATACATTGTACTTGCTCCTGTCGAATCCCCAAAAAAACAAATCATTTCCAAAGGAAAGATTTAAATCCCAAATTGGACCTGCTCTAAGTTTACCACGTCGGTCTTTGTGGAAAAAAGTACTAAACTGATATGCATCTGGGTTAGATGCCAACTCGTTGATTAAAATAAAATCCACAAAGGAAGGAATGTCAATTATGGAAGGATAACCTTCTGACAAAGAAATATTGGCATCTAGAGACTTTTGATCTAAATCAAAAAATACACCTTGAATATAATCATGTTGATAGGTTGTTATTTCATCTGGTTTTGGATGCTCATGAGCATACTTTGTTTCCCAACCTGCATAATTTGGCATCTCCCAAGCTTGAATCTCCTCTCCCTCAATTTTATCTGCTTTTGTAATATATCCTCCTGTTATATTAGGTAATGTATTATCGTCCTCATCTACTTTTTTGATATCAATTCTACTGTCATCGGCTTTAAGTTTTTCCAGCAGCATATAAATCCCTTTGTACTCTCCATTCAGAAGGAGTTCGCAGTACTCAGCCCTAGATGCATATTGACCGATTGAGTTAGATAACTTATAGCTCACAAAATCACGAACAAAAGTCGTATCAAATGCAAGACCATTTAAAATCCAATCATTTTCTTTAGGCATCCCCAATAACTTCACATTGTCTTTTTCTCCTGCATCATCATAGGTTGTTAAGGCATATTGTTTTTTTGAAAATAGGGATGAACTAGAACCTCTTACCTCAATCTGAATAGGGCCTTCATAATCAACAAAATTATTGTTGTTTTGATCAGTGACATAATTTCTTTCATTATTTGGGCGTTTAATAATTTTCATTGATGCTGATATTTTGGGTTCATTTGGAATTTCATCGCCGTTGGTGTCTAGCATCACAATTGGTAAGTTTGAAGATACAAAGTTTATCTCGACGAGTTCTGGTGTTGGGTCTTTAAACCATACAGGCGTTTCATTATAAATTTGCTCATTTCCAAAAACTTCAACTGAAAGAACTGGTAAGGCACTCATGTCTGAGGAATCGGGTGATTGATTATGAACCTGAACAGCGAGGGTGTTTGTTCCATTTTCCAAAAGAGAATTATCTAAAAAAACTCGATCTGGACTATTCCCTTGGTAGAGCATTGCTTCATGATATCCCTCTGCCAAATCATTGAAATTAATTGTACTTCCTGATAATAAATTTCGTCCGATTTCAACTCCATTTAAATAGGCGATGAATGCATCATCATAGTCGATGTCTAAAAGTATTCTATTGATCTGTGAGGTATCTGGTACTTGAAACTCCTTTCGCATGTATACAGAAATTGACTGCGGTATTACTGTCGCATCGTCCCCATCACCATATCCAATTCCAGAGGGACCTTCTAACCATGACGATGTGTCAAAACTTTGATTTTTCCAACTGTCCGATGGCTGGGTGTTTGGAAGTATATACTTCCAAGTTGTTCCTGCTGATACAATCGTCTCCCAGTGAGTTTGTTGTGCATTCAACGAGAACAAAAAAAAGAATGCAAAGCAGCTTAAAAATATAGTATTTCTTATTAAAATCACAAGAGAATTATTAGTTATTGAATTAATAGCTTTTTTATTGCATGTTTATTGAATTTCAACAAATATAATCCTTTTTGCAGTTTAGGTTCAATTGAAAAATTGGTGTTGTTATCAATTAACAAACGATCAATCTGTTTTCCGTTTATACTATAAATTTCAATGAAATCAATTGGTTTTTCAGATTGAATAAATATTTTTCCTGTTGACGGGTTCGGATAAAGTGTTAAACGAGTTGGTGAAATATCGTTGTGGGAAAGCTCTTCAATAAATTCAAATTCTATCCAATTTAAATTAAACTCATTACCAAGAATATTCATTGTCAGTTCAAAGCTTCCTTCCATTAATTCAAACTCTTTTTCAATGGTTTGCCAGCTTTGCCAACCCCCCGTATTGGGAACTTGAAAATTGTTAAGTATAGTATCATCTGAGCTATCATCAGAGAGCACAATATTGAATACTCCTCCATTATAACTACTAGAAACTCTAGCTTTAATCTTATAATGTCCTGATTCTTCAACATGAACAAGGTATTTTGCATAATCGCCTTGGTTCATATATGATAAGTTTTGACCACCCCCTACATCATAGCAATTTTCTATGTTAAGACCACTTTCCTCCCAATAATCTTCGGCTTGCAAGTATCCCGGAATTTGAACTCCACCGTTTTCATCATAAATAAATTCAAACCAGTTGACATTAAACTCCCCTTCTAAAACATTAAAATTCAAAGTATAATTCCCTTCTTTTAAAAGAACAGTAACCGCTTCAGTGTCCTGCCAAATTTGCCAACCGTTTGTTTCAGTGGTAGTATATGTATGCAATATTTCATCTGATTTATTTTGACTCGATAAAGACAAATTGAATTGACTTTCGTCATAACCCGAAACTCTTGCTTTGATTGTATAATAACCTGTGTTGGGTACGTGAACCAAGTAGTTTGTGAAATCTCCGGGATGTAAGTAACTAATATTTTTGCCTCCTCCTATGTCACTACAATTTTCAGTATTTATTCCATAATGACTAAAAAAATCTTCTGCTTCAACTCGACCAGAAAGTGTTATCGGCTGCATTTCAGAGGACTGATAAACGAAGTCGTACCAATTGATGTTCACAGAAGAATTTATTGATGTCATTTTAAGATCGTAATTCCCTTGGGGAATCACTGCTTCTTGCTCTACCGTTTGCCAATTGTTCCAACCTCCAGTGTTATTTGCCTGAACTTCGGAAATGGGATAGGTTTTACCATCCAAACCTATCAGCTCAAGATTGTATTGTGCACCACTGTAAGCAGAGGCAACTCGGTTTTTAATCGTATATGTCCCCTGTTGTTCCACACGAACCTCATAGGTTGCGTAATCCTCAGCGTTTAGATAACCAAGCTCACTCCCTCCGCCAACGTCAGAAGTAGATGAAACAATCAAGCCCGTTTGATCATTGAAATCCTCAGCTTGAATGATTCCTGGAATGGGTTTTCGATTTATATCATTTGTAAGCACAAAATTAAGCCAATTTAGGTTGAACTCATTATCCAATGGCTTGAAGACAAGAGTGTACTTACCAGATTCCAATTCCCACTCTTTTGAAACGGTCTGCCAGTTTTGCCAATCGCCTGTACTGCTAAATGCTAGGTTAGCGTAACGTACCACTGTTTCATTATTTCGAAGTTCTAAACTAAATGAAGCATTGTCTCTTAATGTTGCGACCCTACACTCGACCACATAATTTCCGCCTTCACGAATATCTACCTCATATTTAGTGAAGTCACCAGGGTGAAGCTCTTTGATATTTGATCCAAGTCCAATATCAGTGGTATCTTCGATCCCTATACCATTTTGATCGTCATAAAGCTCAGCTTCAATTTTTCCAGGGATAAGGTTTATGACTTCTAATAAATTATAGATTTCAAAATTTGAAAAACCTAGCACATTATCATTTGAAGATGAAATTAAACTTCCAGCACTTGCACTAACTGAAATTTGGTCATAAAATGACAGGTAGTTGCTCAAAGTCAGTACAAGCTCTCTATCATTACTGCCTATCTGTGCATCCGTAACTTGAACTTCTTCGTCATTTACCAAAAGTGTGAATGCGTTCTTGTTTATGGAGGATAATAAAATAGGTTTGTTAAATGTAAGTCTGACTTGTTCATCATTTGAATCGCTAATCCCACCTATAATTTTAAATGCTGGGGATTGGTCTGTTGATGGACTAAAAGAAAAAGATTCGAGATTAAACTCCTTCTCACCTAAAACACGAATTTTTAGTAGATGTTCGCCTGCATGGAGAAATGAAGTCTTGCTAGATTGAGTTGTAAAGTTTGAAAAACTTCCTGATGAGTTGAATGATATAACAGGTGTGATTGCAGTATCATTCATTTCATATTGTAGTTTACCTCCTGAATCATTTGCAGCATATGTTGTTTGTATGTCGTAATATCCGGCTTGGAGAACATTAATCGTATATTTAATCCACTCCCTGTCACGAACATAACCAACAGAATACCCATTTGAATTGCTTCCCCCTGAATGATCCGTAGATATATCAACTCCATCATTTCGAAAAACCCATCCTCTATTCCAAGTGGTAGTCCCTCCAGAACCACTGTAATTTCCGTATTCTGTATCGTAATAAGCGATCCCCTGAGAACCCATATCATAATGAGTAGCGTGGATCAGTCCTGGAATTGAGTGATTCGCAAAGGGTTTTAACTCATCAGAGCTTGGCTGACGCAACATCGCATCGATAACATCTTTACGGAACTGGCAATTTTCAATTTTTGAGGCCTCTGCAATTTCGAGCAACCCTTGATAGGCAGTCGATGCACTTGGAGCACTTGCATTGCCTTTAAAATACTCAACTACTGCATTGTAATTGGAGTTAGATGTGATAGATAATGAAGATACAGTGGTTTCTATTCTTTTCCAAGGCCACCAAGCCCAACCAATATCGTTATCCTCGAAAAGGGAGATTGCTTCTTTGAACCACACATTGGAGTTTTCACCACTTTCGCCCATCCACAAAGGGATATTGTATTGATTTCGCATATCCAATACCCATTGAATGGTGTTTTGCGTATTGACATTCCAGTATTTATGAAAGCTGTAAACCATATTGTCATCCCAAGGAGGTGTAAGCCCAGTGTAATCATTCGCAAACCAATTCCCTTCAATGAAAATAATATGGTTAGTGTCATGGGAGCGAATTGCATTAGTGACTTGCACGTAGAGATTTCTAATTTCGCTTCCACTCAAATTCCAATTGGGTTCGTTTAAAATATCATACCCCCCTATCCATTCCTCATTTTTGTAGCGTTCAGCCAATTTGTCCCATAAAGCAACCATTTTTTGCTTGTTTGCATCGCTTTCCCATAAAGACGGTTTGCTGGTGTCATAGTCAGAGATACCTTCATCATAACCCTGACCACCAGGCGCAGCATGAAGATCAAGAATCAGATATAGTTGGTTGTCTTTGCACCATTCCAATAAATTATCTACGATTTCAAACCCTTTGTCAAGCCAGGTATTCTGCCCAGGCTCTTCTTGTTCAATAGGAAGTGTAAACAGATTGTAATGCATGGGTAATCGAACGCTATTAAACCCCCAAATTGCTATGGAATCAATGTCTGTTTTTGTCACAAAATTATCAAGCCAGTTGTCATAAAATTCTTGGGTATTTGTTTCACCAATTAAGGATTCTAACTTAGATCTAAACTGTTGCTGATTATTCGCTCCTCCAACAAAATTCATCATGTAGGGTTCCTGTAACATCCAGCCCCCAAGACCAACCCCACGCAAGATGATTGGATCTCCGTTTTTATCTAAAATTTGCTTTCCAGAAGTTGTAAGGAATTGGGCATTAGAGAAAACACCAAAAAATATTGTTATAAGTAAAACTAGACTACGGTTCATGTTATTAAGACTGCACCATTAAGTTTAAATTAGCTACGTTTCTCGTGCTTGACCCAATCTACTTCCATCACCCATTCTCCTTCCATTGGAGTGTCTGTAATTTTCGCAAAATTTAAAATGGCAAACATCGGCTCAGGGTAATTGTCGCCTAATCCTTCATTGCGATAGACCTCTTTATCATTCAAACGATAGACCAAGTCGCTTCCTTCCCATTCTACTGAATAGTTATTGAAGTCACTCAGTATTGTGTCAGCAGACGTACGTAAACTCCACCAATCGCCTTGATCACATTCTCCTAAGCTTTTTATTGCTCCAGTGGTATAATGTCCACTGCCATAATCTCCATGATGTTCAAATATGTCAATTTCACCAGATCCAGTCAGTGGCCAACAAATATTTTCATCGAGCTCTTGAACTGGTGGTTCATTATTTTGAGCACCTAATATCCACCAAGCTGGAAACATGGAAGCTTGACTATCACCATGAATACGCAGGCGGGCTGTCCATTTACCTTTTATAAACTCTTTCCGATTTTTGGATGCAATACGGCCTGCAACATAAGAGGTCTCTGGATGTTGCTTGCCATGCTTGTCCATATTGTCACATTCAATGTTTTTGCCAATATTAATGACCTTAATTTTTAAAGTGCCATCACTGACTACTCTTGTTCCATATTGATTTTCAGGAACATAACACTGTTTTTCATTATTGACCCAGAGGCGTTGATCTTGCCAATTGTCGTTGTTAAATGAATCGAAATCGTCGAAAAAATCAACAACCCATTTCGAATCCAGCTCAAAATTTTTATCATGATCAGAAAACTGAAATTTGGTAAAGTTTGTAAATAGATAAATCAAAATAATTGGTAAACTAACAATGAGAACAGATAATTTATTTACTTTTTTCATTCTTTTGGTTATAAAAAGGCTTTATGGCAAATCACTGAACACGATGGTCTGTATTGAATGTTTTGGGATTTTTAATTGTGTTGATTTATCACCAATTGTGAGAAAATAATCTACTGCTTCTTCTTCTTCATTAAGGGCAATAACAACAAGACTGCCGTCTTGATTCATAAAAGAAGTTGATCTAATTCTATTTGATGTGGTTCCAGATGAAACTCTTTTGGCACCAGGGCGAATAAATTTTGAAAAATGACCAATATAATAGTATGAATTTGTAAACAAAAGCTTTCCTGAAGATGTGTCGCCATGAACAGGTGCAAAACAAAAATTACCTACATGGTTAGGTCCACCATATTCATTTAATAAAATATTCCAGTCTGTCCATGCAACTGTGCCATTATTAAAGTCATTTATCATGGCTTTGGCATATCTCTCTGGGAGTTTTGGATCTTGTATTCGATTGATATCAAAACCTTCATTACAACCTTCGGTAAAAATCAATTTCTTGTCTGGGAATGCTGTGGCTACCTTGCCAACATTATTGAACATAGGCTTGCCATCTTTCCAATCCTCATACCAATGAAATCCTGTACCCCATACATATTTATTTGCTTCGGGATCATTTAATATTACACTTGCTCTGTCAAAAAGCAAATCTCTATTATGATCCCAGACTATGATTTTCTTGTCCTTTAAGCCTTCACGCTCTAAAGTAGGTCCAAGATGATATTTTAGAAAATCACGCTCTTCTTCTGCAGTATAAATACACGACTCCCAACGCTGAACAGCCATGGGTTCATTTTGAATCGTTAGTCCCCATATAGGAATACCTTCATTTTCATAAGCCTTAATAAACTTTGCAAAATAATTTGCCCAAGCGGGGTAATATTCTTTTTTTAATTTACCTCCTAGCAACATGTTATTGTTTGTTTTCATAAATGCTGGGGGGCTCCATGGACTCGCATAAACAACAATGTCTTTGGTGGCTACATCCAAAACCCTTTTGGTAAATGGGATCCTATGTTTTAAATCTCTTTCAATAGAAAATGATTCAAGACTTTCATCTCCCTCCTCAATGTATGTATAACTTTCATTGGAAAAATCGCAACTATGAATAATGGTTCTAACAAGGGTATAACCAATCCCTTTATCTTTCGAAAAATAAGAATCTAAGAAGATTTCCTGCTGATCTTTGTTAAGCTTGTAAAATGTTTCCGCAGCGGCATCAGTAAGAGCTGCCCCTATACCAACAAATGTTTGAAAAGTGACTTTAGGGTTTACGAAAATTCCAGAATGAACTTCTTTTGGCTGCTGAATAGAAGTAAATGTTGGGACGATATTGGATTTTTCCAGCTTGACATTTGACTGGCTTTCGGTTGTGTAGATTCGAATATTAGAGTCAACCTGAACAGAATCAACAGGCATCGTAAATAAAGAACAAATAAGAAAAATTGAAAACATTTTAGTGGATTATAAGTTGTCTCTACCAAAAAGTGAAATCTCGGAACCGTGTGTAAACGAATCACTACCATAATTGGATCGTATACTGAACTTTAAGTAGCGGAAATTTGGTGAAATTTCATCTAAATTAAAATCATGGCCTGCTGCAGCTTCTTCTATTTTTTCGGCTGGAATCTCTCCCTCACTGTTTTTTGGATCTCCAATATCAAAAGAGCCTAGCAGCTCCCATTCGTTATTATCTGAGCTGACAAATAAATCAAATTCTCTAAGGTTTTCGGCTTGATAGTAATAGGGCGTTGTTGCATCAGGCCCATTGTACCAATAGGCCCGCTGCCAGACTTTAAAACGGTTTATTTTTACAATTTTATTTAGATCAATTACAATGTCAAGAGGCCAGCGCAATACGCCCCCGTTATCGTTTCGATTAATGATAAAATAACTATTGTCAGAATTTGTCGCAGCAGTATCAACAATATCATCCCAAAAGTTTACAGTTCTTCCCTCATAAGCATTTCCATTGATGGAAAGGTTTCCAACTAGCGACCACGTACTTTTGTCAATTTTCTCTTCAAATAGTGGTGTGTATTCTCCGAGTTCCGCAATTGAAGTGGAGTTACCATCAAAATCTTCAACTTTTACTGAAATATTTGTTGGCACTGCATACAAACCTCGAATAAATTGAGAATTTGTTTTTAAGCTTGATGACAATATACGGACGTCCTCTTCCCCATCAGCTTCTATATAAAAATAGATAAAAACAGTTTTTTCAGCTAGATTCTCCCAATACACTCGAACACCACCAAGATCTTCTGTCAATAAAATATTCTCAAGAATTTCATATATAAAAGAACGTTCTGGAGTAAGTGAAACAGTAACGCTATTTGATTCATTTTCGTTTTCATCAACAACGCGCAATGATATCTCAACTGGTTCGGCTTCAACCATGCCTGAAATTTCAATGTGGTTGTTGTTTTTACTTGAAACACGGAAAACATCTTCGCCTTGGGCATTTGTATAATCGGCTCGTACAAAGAGAATATCATCATCTTGTGGCAACAAGTATGTAATTATTCCACCGCCATTTGTGGGTGTAGTTGAAACGACTGTTAGTTCTCCAGGAGGGGTTGTATCTCCATTATTGGATTCCTCACACCCTAAGAGAATGAGAACAACAACTGGTAAAATGGCTCTGAAATGATTAAAAATTAGCTGGGTTTTTGAGAATGTTTTCATTACCAATATGGGTTTTGAATTAAATTTGGATTAGTAGTTAACTCGCTCGTTTTAATTGGATGTAGATAGTCCCTTGGGCTTAAAAATGATCGAAGGCCAACTTGTATCGGTTGGTAAAATGCAGCTTCCGTACTTTCATCTACAGACCATCCAAAAACAGCTGTGTTAAAGTATTCTTCAGCCAGTTTCCACCTGCGAATATCATTATAGCGATGTCCCTCAAAGGCAAGTTCAACCATTCTCTCATGTTGAATGATTTCTCGCAATCCGTCTTTAGTCGTGTGCTTGTTTGGTGTTTTTGCAATTGTTGCATCACTCCAAATGGTTTCTATATGTGGAATGCCTGCTCGCTCTCGCACAACATTTATTGCATCATAAACTTCTTGGCTTGGTCCATAGGCTTCATTCATGGCTTCTGCATAGTTAAGATATAGCTCAGCTAGACGACTATTCGGCCAAGGGTAGCGCACAACCTTGTCATAGGTATCGCCTTCTGAATCTGGATGAACTAATTTCTTTAAAGCATAACCCGTTATAAGATAGTCACTAGTTTGTGCTATCCTTCCATGGGTTTGTCCTTTACGCATGCGTAAATTCCAGAGCTCTCCCCATGCACGATACTGTCCTGTATCAAATCCTAATGAAGAATAAAAACGAGGTTCTCGATTTAAATGTAAACGAACCGTTCTATTAAATGGTCTGGCGTATTGGCTTTGATCCCTTTCAACACGTACAACTTCATATCGATTTTCATAGTCAAAATCCAAATCCTGATCTATCGGAAGTCCATTTTTTGTGTAAAACAACTCAGCTATACGTAGTGTTGGTGATAGCCATTGCCAAGCAGCTTCAACTGATGATGCAGTTGGATTTTTCATTAATGCACCAGATTGTATTCTCCACCAACTATTCACAGGGCTTGAATCTCCCCATATCAGTTCCGAATTCCACTTATCAGTTATAGAATATTTTAGATCATAGAGCGTTTGATAAAAATCATCCTCAAAATTATTAACATCATATGGATTCGGCGTCTCAGTGAAATTATAAATCGATGCGCCTTGAAGCAGTGCGGCTTTAATTGCCTCATCAGCGACAGACGCTGCAACTTCCCATTTTGAGGCATCTATATTTTGATTGAAAAATGGATTTCCTTGATGATCTAAAAAATCATTGTAAAGCTCTGAGTTTCCATTGAAAAGAGGACTTGCCGCATATAGAGCAACCTTTGATTTGATGGCATGTGCAATGACTTGATCCATTCGACCCAAGTCATTGGTTGTTATAACACGTTCTGGCAAATCAATGACTGCATTATCGATTGTTTGTAGGATATAGGCAAAAACATCATCAACGGACTCACGAAAAACACGAAGTTCTTCATCTGAAGAATCTATAGATAAATTGGAGTCCACAATTGGAATTGGACCATAATGAATAGCCAATAGGAAGTGATAATATGCTTTGAGAAGCTTGGCTTCGGCAGCCCAACTGTTTTTCTCCTCTTGATCCATATCAACAACACTATCGATATTATCGATTAACAAATTGCAACTGCGGATGCCATCCCAAAGAGATTCTTGATATTTACCACCTTGATAACCACTCCAAAAGTTCATGATGGGATTATCTGCATTTTGTTCTCCCTTCATGAGTTTGATCGAGTTTGGCTCTTTTGCAAAGGGCGTAGTGATTTCATCACTAGCCAATGCGAAAGTCCCATATAAATCATCGTTTTGCGGAAGGTAACTATAGCAAGTTACTAGGGCTGTGTAAGCCGCATCCTTACGTTCAAACATCAATGACACTTCTTGTGTTCTGTCAGGAACAATATCTAAGTAATCGTTACAACTTATAATTGAAATTGTAAGTGACATCAAAAGTAGATTTCTTAATTTTTGACCCATGATTAAAAATTTATTTGTAATCCAACATTAAATACTCTTTGTGGAGGATAGCCAAGACCATTTCCAGCCATTTCAATATCCCACAAATTAAAATCACTAAAACTCAGTAAATTTAGTCCAGATAGGTACATTCTGGTATTTACAGAATTATTAGAAAAAATTGTTTTAGGTAGCGTGTACCCAAATTCAATATTTTTTAGACGAAGAAAATCTCCCTTCTTTTGCCACCATGTGGAATCATGATTATTATTTTCTATAATTTCTGTTGAAAGTCTTGGCCAAAAAGCATAAGGATCTGGATTATTTTCTGTCCAATTATTATCAGTAACAATACGAAGAGCATTTCTTTCATTAATAAAAGGTGCAATTTTATCCGGATTTATAAAGAATGAGGACTTTGCAGCTCCTTGAAAAAAGAATGAAAAATCAAAGCTTTTATAATTCATTGAAGCACCAAACCCATAGATTATTTCTGGTACGTCTTCTGGGTTGCCAATTGGTACACGATCTAATTCATTGATTTTACCGTCTTCATTGACATCTTTGTATTTGATATCTCCAGGAAGATAAGTATTCTGATT